>Ga0209639_1000158_pt1 | contig 104363 bp, 50 predicted proteins | sample EPASupsiteHSE605_FD_187268 | JGI IMG/M metagenome (GOLD analysis project Ga0209639, IMG submission 187268) | Bioremediated contaminated groundwater from EPA Superfund site, New Mexico - Sample HSE6-05 (SPAdes) (version 2) | ecosystem: Environmental > Aquatic > Deep subsurface > Groundwater >...
GCTTGTGTGCCCTGGCCAATCCAATTGGGATCTGACCATATTGATTTACAGTTTTAATATCTGCCCCATGTTCAACAAGATATTGAACAATGCTTATGTGACCATTTTGTGCTGACAAATGAAGAGGTGTTTTTTTGGATGAATTCATTGAATTGATATCAGTTCCATGGTTAACTAGGTAATCCACAATACTTATATGGCCATTTTGTGCAGATAAATGAAGAGGAGTCATTTTATTTGCATCGATTGTGTTTATATCTGCTCCATGTTCAACAAGATATTGAACAATACCAATGTGACCATTTTTCGCTGATAAATGAAGGGGTTTCTGTTTAGAAAGATTTATGGAATTGATATCTTCTCCATTGTTTACTAGGTATTCCACAATACTTAGAAAACCTTTTTTTGCTGACCAATGAAGATAACTCCCATTATTAATCCCTTGTTTATAATCAGCTCCCTGATTTAATAGGAATTCTACTATTAAATAATGACCATTTTGTGCTGATAAATAAAGAGGAGTCTGATCCAAAGAATCCTTTGAATTTACATTTGCTCCATGATTAACCAGAAATTCCACTATAATCTGATAACCATTTCTTGCTGACCAGTGTAGATAGCTCTCATGACCAATCCCACACTCATAATCTGCTCCTTGATTTAATAGATATTCGACAATGCCAATATGTCCCTTTTTTGCTGATAAATAAAGAGGAGTCTGATCCAAAGAATCCTTTGAATTCACATTTGCTCCATGATTAACCAGAAATTCCACTATAATCTGATAACCATTTCTTGCTGAAATATGAAGGGGTGTTCTATTTAATGAATTTTCTAAATTTACATTATTTCCATGATTCACAAGGTATTCAACAATTTTTGAATGACCCTTTCCCGCTGACCAATGAAGAAAAGTCTGATTATCGATTCCATTATCATAATCAGCTCCATGATTTATTAGATATTCAACAATACTAAAATAGCCATTTTTTGCTGATAAATGAAGGGGAGTTTGATCTGAAGAATCCTTTGAATTTACATTTGCTCCATGGCTAACTAGATATTCCACTATACTATGATAACCATTTTTTGCTGATAAATGAAGGGGAGTCTGATTAGATGAATCAATAGAATTGATATCTGTTCCATTATCCAAAATGTATGACAGTATTGGTAATCTAACAAACTTAACTGCTAATAATATATTCTCATTCAAAAACATGTATTCTTTATCACATTGATGTATGATATCTGATGAACCGCTACAAATAGCTGAGAGCGTAACATTTTTATTAATTACATATCCATTCATCAACAAGTTCATAAAACATTTTACTGATCCAAAAAAAGCCGAAAAAGATAATAAATCAAGAGAGAGTGGTTTTGAACTCCATTCAAATGGGCTCCATTGAGCTTCACTTTTTATGATGGAAATGTTGTTCTGAAAACCGCAAATATCATCATATTTTAAACAATATTCACAACTTGAAGGAAGGAACCCATACTTAGTTAATTGATCAATATAATCCTCATTCTTTTTTATTGAAAGATATGTTTCATATGGAATTTGCAGTTTTTTTTCTAATTTTTGAAAGTCCTTAATCTCTTTCATAAAATAATAATAGAAAATGTCATTGAATCCACTTTTTTTAACATTTATTATCTCATCAATATTATATATTCCTTTTTTAAATAAACGATGTATAATAACTGGACATAAATGGGATTTGGATAATAATTTTGTTCGAAATTCTTCATTTTTGCAAAACTGAATACAAAATTCTATTGTATTTTCTAGTTCTAAGGGTCGAATAGATGGCAACAGGATCATTCTATCGATATTGGTATCAATGTTCTTTAGTTCGTAACTTATTTCGCTTCTTTCTTCAAATAAGCATGTCTCGAATTGAATTTCTTTTTCCATAATTGGCAAACCAAAAGTGTCAACAATTTTATTTCAAAAAGAATACCATAAAACGAACTTTTTGTTTGATAATCATGCTCCTGGGGCCGTTTGGATTTCTCAACCTCATATATCACAAATATGATCATTATTGAACATGGGGTCAACAATATATCAATTGAGTAATAGAAACAATTTCTAAATATTCTATTTGTTAATCATTCTAAAGATCTGATGTCTCTTTTTGTTATGTATACATTAATATTAATTAGGTAATTAACATAATTCCATTAAATTTCTACTTGGAATCCAAATATATGTGATTCAACATGTTTTTATTGTCAATTGTATAACAAATATATTTAGAGCTGGAAGATTCTTACCACAATTCTTGGAAAAAATGATTAGTCTAGTTTACTAACTGCAAGGGAATCAATTCATCTCTTTTATACCAATATTCAATCGGATTTTTATAAAATATTGAAAATTCCAATCTTGTTGATAATATACATAATATTGGCCCTTTTGACCACCATATAATGACATCATATGTCATCAAAATATCATCATAATGCTGTTTTTATTATCTACAATATTAGAAAGTAAGATTTTGCCCAGACTCTTTCTTTGCACCAATCACAGAGTCACAAACTAGTTTACATTTTTTTGCCAAATTTCTATTCTGATTAATTCGTGTTCAATTGATCATACAGGCGCATTTCCTCCTCAAGTCTAGGTATTAATCAACGGTAAATGTAATTTTAACTTTTTTAGCCAAAAGTATTTTTTCAACCATTTATAATACTTATCAGTGATCATCAAAATATAAAGAATTGGAAAATTTACTATTTAACTACTTTTGCAGATGCAGTCAATTAACCACACTACAAAATACTCTCTTTCTATGACAAATTTTCTCTCCTAAAGCAATTACCAATGCTATAGACACAAAGAATTTTTGTTTTCAATCTTCTAAACTAGTAAATAGCCCTTTAGTTGACATCTGAAGCAATTCACGTGTTTTTTAGGTAACAAAAATCAGCGAAATGTTGATAAATAAGAATAACTATGATGAAACTTTCGAAGTATGAAGCCCTTTTACAATCCATGACTGTCAGATCAGTCTGTTTCATGAAGGAAATCCCTAATATTGAAGATATTTCTCTGAGAATTGATCAGTTGCACCCAAAGTTTCCATGGATTAGATATTATATTGATAACGGGTATTATGTAGAAGGAAATGGACCAAAAATATATGAAATGGTCATTGAAGCCAATGATAAGATGGAATTCGTATCAAAAATATTTTCTACTTGCTTTTCTACAGATTTTTGCAGTATCTGGATTATTAGGATGGGAATAAGCCGATCAGGATCTATTTTAGTTATTACCAACCATTCATCAACTGATGGCCCAAATTTGGCCTCTTTTATGAATGATTTGGTTTCTGATCGTCCCATTATTCCGTCCTCAAGGCCAGATTTGAATATGATTAGCATTAATAATAGCATTTGCAATCAAATATTAGATACCAAAGGAATATTCACAATACCCCCGAATCCATCTCCCAATGATATTAGCCCATGTCTCCAGGCCAAGTGTATTCAGATAGGAATAGAAAAGTTTATTAATGTATGCAAAGTCAAGGGCTTGAAACCACAATCCTTGCTTTCATCTCTTGAAATTTACTGTATAATGAGAGTTTTTCAAAGAAAAGAACCAAGCAAAGTGATTAGCATGATATCGGTTAATACTCGTTCGTTGTTCGGATTTGAAGCAGAATCCCCGATTTGTGCTAGCACTCCAGTTTATACATCTGTCGATGTTAACAATGAAAGTACTGTATACAGTATAGCATCTGCTATACAATCCCAAATTACTGAATTAATTCCAAAGCATGCTCAATCACACTTCATATCATATGCCAACGGTAACTATATTTACTATCCATCAACATCCAATATCACAAATATCGGAAAAATCGAATCACCAATATCTGATATTTGGATCCAAGGAGGAAATAATGCTTACCATGATTCAATGAAACCATTAAGAAGCTTCACATTCCATTGTTTAACATGCAATGATCAATTGAACATGACATTTACATACCAGATCCCTGGTTGCGAAGATTCTTTTGTGCAAAACATGATTAGTACAATGGAAAAAGCACTGGCAAGCATTGAAGAAGTTCTGGATATGAAACCGATAGGTAGTTTTTAGATGAAAAAGTCGGATCTTATTCGATCAATAAAAGAAAAATCTCAATACTTGATAAAGCTTAAAACCGAATATAACCAAATGGTGGAACAGATTGATGAAGAATTCTCTCAAAAAAAGCAGAACGAAAATAGCGAATCTGTTTATCTCCAATTAGATCTCGCAAAATATTGCCTTGATGCAATTCAAAAGAATAAATCTATAATGCCATCGGCAATCTCTAAATTGAAAGAACTCCTTGAAGAAGAACAAGATTTGCTCCTAAGCAGCGATGAAGAAAATTTACACGAAAACATCGAGATTGAAAACTCCGACTCATTCGACTCCAACGAGTTAGATATTGATATTAATAACTTCATTAACCAGTTTGATGAGTCAAATCCCCTTTCTCAGTCTGATTAGAATGTAAGAATGTAAAATCATCGTTATCGCTTTTCATAAAAATGAGTGACAACTATTTTGAAGAAGAGATTTATTATGTTGAAGAAGGAGATACCCTCGAATCGATCTCAGAGATGTGCGGAATTCCAGCAAATTGGATTAAAGAGTACAATCATATTTATAGCAATACAGTTTATCCTGGAGATAGGCTTCGGATTGTTCCGCCACCTGATTTGATTGATATTGACCCTATTGAGGTTGAAGTTTTTGGCGAAGCGGAGACTCCCAAAGGTATAATGAAAATTACAAACGAATCTGTTAGTTTTACACCAATTGGAACGAGGAAAGCGAGGCTAATTAATCTAATTGGTCATCTTGAAAGTGCTGTGATGCCGCATCCGATTTCAATGATGAACACATCTCCTGATCAAATGTCAAATCCCGATGCTCTTGGTATTTTGCTTATTACGCATCTTGAGAATCCATCCGACACTAAATCGATGAAAACATCCATATTTGCAGGAAAAAATTCTAGCTTAACAAAAATGCAAATTGCAATTCTTGCAAGAGCGAATTATGTTCAATCTCAAAATGAATATCTTCATCCCGATCCGAATTCCATTCCTTGCGCAGTGCCAGAGCACAAGAAATCATCAGAATCTGAAAATCCAACAACCAAGACAAGACAGCGTTCTGTTTATCAACTCCCTCCAATCAAAATGAATGGGGAAACTAAGATCCTTTCCGCAGAAGATATTTCAAAGATCAGGCATTCACTCCCAATTCGTGTCCGAAATCAGAATTGGAGTCTTTTATTCCAACTTTCACGTGATGGATCTTCATACAGTACATTCTATGAACTCACCGCCGAAGCCCAGCCAGTTTTACTTGTACTCACCACACACAAAGGAGAGAAAATTGGTGCTTATGTATCTCTTGGTTTCAAGATATCAAGAAACTTTTATGGTTCAGGTGAAACGTTCGTTTTTCGTTTCATACCCAAGTTCGAAGTATACAAGTGGGCCGAGTCCAATAAGTACTTTACAACATGCACAAAGGAAGAGATATCTATTGGCGGAGGTCAAGCGTCAGCAATTTGGATTGACGGAACATTCCTTCGGGCATTCAGCGAAGGTTGCCCTACCTTTAACTCTCCAGGATTAACTTCAGAGCCACAGTTCTCAGTTGTCGACCTTGAAGTATGGAAAATCGGCGAAGTTAAAGATAGGTTGCGGAAGTAAACTTATGTATCAATATCCTGTTTGGTAAGATGCACATGAAGTCACCAAAAAAAGCAAAATTTTTATGGATAATGAAGGTGAAGTTTCTCAAGATATTTGGAAGAAAGCCGCGAAACTCACAGATGATATTGAGCAAAATCGAATTAAAATATCTAAGGACCAGGAAGACCGGTTAAATCGCTTGATTTTGGCCTACAATTCATACCTAAATGCAGATCAAGAGCTCAAGAAAGCCATGATCGGAATTTTATACGAAAGACAAGTCTATATCTCAAAATTATGGCTCATTGAAAAAATAGGCATAAAAAACAAATGGGATCATCCATTACTCCACATAATCGGGAAAATTTTATATCAGGATTCAAAAGATTTCGCTCTAACAGATAAAGCCGAATCATAAAGCCCAAAGTATCCTAACTAAATACTATATTTTTAAACATACCATCTAGTGCAATATTTTGATTTCATTGGTTTTTATGCTAACAGGTCTTCTGTTCCAAGTCTTTAGAGTTTGGGTTTTGAGTTCCCAATGTGGGGTTATTAGCAATGATCAAGAGAGGTACTTAGAACAAACTTTTGTGAATATTTCTGGTTGTTTCTTCTCGAAGATTAATGAATTTAATGGCCCCGGAGGAGCCATTTACATCAACAATGGAAATAGCATGTACATTTCGTACACAGCTTTTTCTAATCTACATTCAACTTCCACTGGAGGGGCAATATTTTATGAGTCTAGCATTTCTGTTTTGAAAATGGTATGCGCCTACAAATGCTCTTCTCCATATTGCCATTTTGGCTATATTCATGCTTCATCTATAAACTATATTGAATATTTATCTATGGCGTTATGCTCAGAATTCCAAACAGGAGTCCATCCCCTTCTTTTTTACTCTGGAGACCAAAAGTTGTTTTCTACAAATAGTTCATTAAATGCAGCTCACCAAAGCTCAGGCATCGATATCGACTCCCCTTCTTCATTATCAACTTTTTTATATTGCACCTTTTCTAACAATAAAGCTGCAGATAGCATTTGCATTCATTTGTACGGCAATTCAGCAACATTATCATATTTTAACATAGTGCACAACAATAGCCCAATCAAATTAGGAGTTATTTTCGTTGGTGCTGGATCATACACTTTATCTTATTGCATCATATCTCATAATCAAGATAATCTTCTATACGGATCAATAGATATTTTCCATAGCTTCATTTCTCATTTAGGAATAACATCAAATACCAATAACAACTCTCTAGTAATGAAAAGTACATACCAATTCAAATTCTACAATACTATAAGCTGCCATGCAAATAACCCTTTCATCACCCCACAACAATATATCACATATGGAAGATTTCCTTCTAGCAGAAGCGTGTCTTTAATAATAGTTTCGATTCTTGCTTTATAAAGTTTAAATTTTAGTTTTTGAAGATGAATGAAGGAGATGAAAGGAGCAGATACGTATCATTGGAATCATATTTTTTAAGCGTTAACAGCCCATTATATCTTGAACAAAAGTTTCATTATTTCAAGTATTTTAGATACTGTTCAGATGTATTAATGTTATCCAAGCAGAATAAACATATTGCTTTTATCCTATGGATATCGTCATTTATGTTGATAGATTTTGTTTTTTGTTCAATTAGCATTCCATTTCTTTGGAATAACGAAACTGTTGTACGATATGTTGAGAATTATGTGAATGATTTATTCCTTCAACAAATTTCTTTTGTATTCTCATTTATCTTTTTATCTTTTGTCTTTTTGCAGTGGATATCAATATTTGTTTATGACTCATCAAATAGAATGGGTACATCAAGAGCTAGGTTTTTGTACTTTTCTTACATATATCTGCCTCAATTCGCCTCCATTATTACTGGGATTCTCTTTGGATACTTTTTGAAACAGTCTTCATCAACAACAGATGGATTTCAAGCTATTGCGCTATATTCATCACCACTAATAATTAGTTACTTTCTCTTATATTTAAGTAATTCTTCTTTTCAAAGTACTACAGCATATAATATATCTCCAAGTAAAGGGCCGTTTGCTCATTTTGTGTGTCCCATGAAACCATCAGATGTTTTCATGATATTTTTAGTATCCGTATTCCTTCCTTTCAGAAATTCATCAAAAGAGTTTTTTTCATTAGTTTCATCATTTACTTCTTTTTTTTGGGGACTGAAAAATATTTTGGGGCCTTCTCAACCATGGGTAAGGAGGCTTGGTATGTATCTAGGCGTGAAACTATCAATTGATTCCATTGTTTTCGGTTTATACAGTATGATTTCTATTTGGTTTTCTATAGATACGCATGTTTTAATGATTGTCTGGGGTGGTATGTATTTTTTGAACTTTTTATTGACATTGTTATTAATAAGTTATATTTATTCAGGTTTGAAAGATGCTTTCGTCCAAACACCTGAAGGCAGAATATTCGATCCCAAAAAACTATCAAGACCACAATATGTTCATTTTGTGTTTCGTTTAGGGATTTCTGCAAAATTGGAAGCTTGTATACAACCAGCTTTCCTTCAGTTTATGTTAGCAGAAAGGTTTTTTGCTCCCATGATTCCAGATATTGTTAAAGTATGCCTTATAAGAGGAATACCACTAAATACCATTTTTTTCGATCCAAAAAAGCTAGGAAGAAAGGAATTAATGAGAATGAAGTTTTTAGCAATGCAAGTGCATTTTTTTAACCAAAGTCAAATTATTGAAGACAGTCCTGAAGTTCATAAAGTTATCTCTTTTATCAACAATGAAATCAGTTCTATTGAACAATTCACAGATAGTTTTTGGACAGAAAGGGATCAGAGCCATTCAACAATCATTGATTTAGCAACAAGAGTCAAGAAAACCACAAATGTATTGAAAGAACAAGCAATTAATTATTTTGAGTCTCCATCAGTGCAACAGATTTGGAGACAGTATACAGAGAGGACTTTGTGTGAAACCAGAAAGATCGCAGTTTCAATATCAAACGAGTTTTCGGAATTTTTCCATGACCCCGAAAACCCATTTGGTTTTAATATTGCGAGAAAAAAGACGTATTTACCTCATTCAGTTTCAGAAGCCGAACAAATCAATAAGTTTTTGAATAGTGATGTTAGAGGAATAGCATATTCTTTTAAGATAACAGTCTATATATCGTTGATTATATTATTGTTTTTTATGGTTTATAGTAATATTGTTTTCTTAGTGATTCTTAATGACAAGATTAAAATTGTATCAGATTCAAGAGATATAATGATGTCAGGAATATCGCTTTCTTATAGCTTACTTAAAGATACTGATAAACTTATATCTATGCCTGATGTGACATTAATAATCTCAATATTGAATGTATCATATGATAATGGTATGGCTTTAAGAAACAAAATTAGATTTACTGATGATCATATTGCCAATTTCTCACAATATATTACCAAGTTGGAAAACATTTCAATCATTACTCCTTTCACATGCCCCAAAGTATTCATATCTTTTATCACATCAAGTATCGGTTTTTTCGAGGCTCATTCATCGATTAGATTATGCAACTCACTATCCATCATAGAGTACCTGAACATGATATATTATCAATTTAGTATAAAAAATAGCGAGATACTCCCTTATCGCGGGAGTTTTGTGAAGAACCATGTGATATATTTATTTATTTTAATAATATTAATATCATTAGTACCAGTTTTTTTGATATTTCGGATAAAATCTAAAGCTAACAAGTTACTTTCTGTTGTCAGATATATTACAGCAGTGAAAACTCAAAAAAGTGAGTCGAATGAACCAGATTTTTCTTTTTCATCGTCCTTTTTGTGCTTTATATGGTTATTAATAGTCATTTCATCTTTATCTTACTCATACATTTTTTTCACCCAGTTCCAAATTCTTGATGATGAAATATCCCAGTTGAATATACAGTTTGGTTCAATATGCCAAATTGTTAGCAGATCATTTCTGACTTTTTCCTTAATTGAACAAACTATAATAGATCAAGGATCATTTATTACTCTTGAAGGCTATATATCAAATCAATGTGATTCAATAGTAGAGCATGTTCAAGCAATATCCACTATAGGACTGAGCGATTTTTTTAAAACCATTCCTCCACTTGATAACTGGTTTTCAAAGAATATATCATCAATCTCGACTCTCATTTTGGATTATGCTAATCTCTTAAGACAGAAAGGTGATTTTATATTAGAGAGTTTTAGTTTTTTAATGAGTCGATATATTTTAATGAATAATATATCTCAAATGGCTTCTAAAGCATCAGTAGAAGTATCGAAAATGATTATTTCTCAAGCAAATAATAACTCTGCATCGTTATGGATGTGGACAATGCTTTTTGTAATGATAATGGGGGAAGTTTTAGTTTTTATTTATTATACTATTAACAGACAATCATTGTGGACCAAAGGTGTTGTATACTTATTACAAAGAGAAATGTCAGTAAGTAGTACCAGGGCCAAAAACATAATTCAAATGATAAGTACCACCGATCTCTCCCTAATTGATATTATTCCATACCCATGTTTTGTTTTAAATGGAGATATTGTTATAGATTGTAATGATATGGCTTCAAACTTGTCTCCCTATACCAATAATCAAATGATAGGCCAATCAATCAGGAGTATTTTGGGAACAATAAGTCCTCATATGTTATGCAGGATAAACGGGAACGAGATTATAATTAAAACACATGAAAATTGGTTTGGTGATAATTTAAGATTAGTAATTGCTTATGATACATCACAAGTTTCCAGAGAAGAGCAATATATCAAATATTTAACCACATTTTACAATAATCCAATTGAGATACCCATAAGGGATGATTTTGTGATAGTGACAATGTTTTTTTCTATTCCATTTGAAAAACATCAAATGGTTGCTGATTTTATCACCGACACAGAGAAAAAATATCCGTTTTTGTCACGAATTACCATTTCTAGTACGTATTATAAGGCTATATCAAGCATGAAAAAAGCGATTATTACCATTGGTTTTGTTTTTGATGTTATGAAAGAAATGGGTTTCATGATTTGCTGCTCAATAACACATGGGAATTGTACCATATTGAGAATGAATTCAATCAATGTTATTAGTGGGGTTTTGGGCACTGCATCAATGCGTGGTACCTGGTTATGCATGTCTCAAAGAACCAACACTATTTTTATTGATTATGATTTATATGAAATCATTAATGGAATAATTACGCCTCAACATATAAGTGTTTTTCCAGTATGTTCAATATTTCCACAGTCAACCATTGAGAAATCCTAATAAGAATAATAAATGTTTTATTAGATTAAAAATTTGTTTATAAAAAAACATTTTTACTCAAGATGAATATTATATAAAACAATTCGTCCTCTATTATGGGTTCCAACAGCAATGGAGTTGTCTTTTATATAGGAAATAGAGTTCAACACCAACTGACCCGAAAAAAGGGGTGTTCCTAATTTTAAAAAGAATGCTTCAAATACATAAATATTGCCTTTTTCTGTTGCGGCAATGATAAAATCAAAACCATTTGGTGATGAAAAAGAGTCCCAACATGTTATTTTTTCAGATATGGTTTCAGAACGAATCTGATGAGAATTCGGACTAAAGAGTGATATTTCATAAAACAATCCTTTGTTAGATATTATTTCCGAGAATACTAGCACAAAACCCCATGTTGGGGTAACTATGATCCTTTTTATTGATCCATTTGTAAAAGGGATCATTTTAGAAACCCTATTTTTATATAAGGAGCAGAAGAAGAGCTGATGATTCTCTGTTCCAAATACAATCAAATCAAACTTCGATGATAATGCAATAAAATTTACCAATTTAAACGTGGTCGTAAACACAGCCGAAGGAGAGCTTAATCTATCTCTATTCCAAATATGCATTTGGGAATGATTATTATAAGTAATAATCCATTTATCATCACATTCAATTTTTGAAAATTTAAAAGACTGAACTTCAGACAATTGAATCTTTCCATCTGAATAATAGAGTTCTAATTGATTACGTTCCGAATTCACAGAGAGAAAACAATTATTTGATACCATAACCCCAATATCCAGAATCGTATCTTCATTTTGATTATTGATATTTCCAATTTGGCTAGTAACGGTAGAAATTAATGCTGTAACTTTAAGATTAATAAGATTAATCTTTCCTGTTTTAGTAACAATAAGTCCATTTATTGTTGTTTTATCATGCGAATAAAAAGTAGAATATGATATTGATTGATCACTGAATGCAATAATCCTGAAGCCGTTTGCTTTTAGTGTTTTTGACTCGTTTAAATTCTTTTTCTCTATGTGGGGTTTTGTAAAAAGTTGAGTGGGAATGGATCCATGATGGATTATAAAAGCATTTCTATCTTCAAGCTTTATGATAGGATCAAAGCTAGTTTGGTAATTGGACTTTTGATTGACTCCCCATACAGAATCTATCCATAAATTCAACTGTTTGGAAATAGCTGGGCTTTCAAGAGCTCTCCTATGAATATATACAAAGTGAAAAGGATCATCAGCCCATATTGGTAATTCTACATTTTCATATGAACCATTGGCCATTAAGGCTTCGGGACAAAAATAAAACTCCGGAATAATTTCCTGGTTTTTCAAATCCTTAGAATTCAAAGATCTAACAGAATCAAAAACATTTTGGCTTGTTTTGTTTGCATAATAAGGATAGAGTCTAGATATCCAATTCATAACTTGTGATGGGCGGAGCGGAGAAGAAAGTTGACAAGTATTTTGCGAAAAATCTCTGAAACAACTATTATCTAACGAATCTGTTGAGTAATCAGATAAAACCCAAGGAAAAACGGGATAGTGAATCGAGCAATAAAATGTCCTTCCACTTATATAATTAAGACTAAGTAAATAGTCGAAATTAGATATGATTCCATTGTTCCATTTTTGAGCCAATGTGGTAATAGAACTTGTTTGATTTTCTACTGTCAGAAAAACAACACTGCCATTTTTCGAAAGCAATGCTAATTGTGAGTAAACATTAAAAGCAATGAGGGGAGAGAAGGTCAAAGAATAAAGCTTGTGTAAGGTGGTATGAATTTCAATCGAGTTGAGTTCACTAAACCTAGATTTTTGCATCACAACAAGAATATCAGCAAATATGATCTTTAACTCCTTGTATCCATTTGATATCCTTAAAGAGTTATCACATATCTCAAGCGAGGAAGATAAATTAAAAACAGGAGTTGTTTGAATGCATTGATATCTAATGTTATTTGCCGGCTTGTTATGTAACTGCACATCTGTTTTAATCTGTGAAGGGTGTTTCCACTTTGTTTTTGAAGGAATTCCAAAATATGTGAGGGTATGGGACCTTGATAAAAAAATATCGTTAGGATCAATACAATTTTCCCAGGGACCCAATGGCTGTGTCATATCTTTCCACAGTTTTTGCCAGAGGTTCTCACAATGATTTTGCCTCAACAATATCGAGTTAGAAATTAATTCAATTCCTTTTAATGATGATTCAGCTATCCCATCATTTGTTAAACTAAGAAATGCTTTTTCGATACCCAGAATTGAATCCCATGCAGAATATAAAATTTTAGATATTGATCGTGGGGAAGATTCTGATGGAAATATTTGAATAATTTGCTCTAATTCCACAAATGACGCAATAATGGGAGATGATAACGGAAAGTCATTTAAATTGCATCCACATGACATGCATTGATAGGATAAATAGTTAATAATATATGAAGAAAGTTTTGTAGAAATAGTCTTGAATCCAATAGCATTTATGTGATTTTCAACTTCTTTAGGATTACTTCTAACAAGAAACGAACATGCTACAATATCATAAAGAAGCAACCCCGGATCATTTAATTTTTCCAATAGTATCATAGATCTAAGAGCAATATCACTGTCAGACCATGTTCCAACACTAGACATCCTTATGGAGAATGATACATTCAATTTGGAGTTCATTATCCCTTCAATCCTTTTCGATAAAATATGAAAGTTGAGGATTGATTCAATAGAATACCTATGAATAGCAACCCTCTTGAAAGGAGAATCTTTAAAAAATTGAGAGATCCAATTTGTAACTATTATTGATGGCTGGAAAAAAATATTGATATAAGTCTCTCTTAAAATGGAATATACAGTTTCAGTATCTAAAGATATAAAATCTTGCTCAATCATATTTATCAAATCAGATAAAAATATATGCATTAAAAAATTAGGATCAATACTTAGAATAATTTGTACAATATGTATCATTGAAAATACAACAGATAAATTAAGCTTGTTATTCCCAAATAAATAACAAAATAAATCCTGTCTTCGAATTTCTCCACATTGGCCAAACATAATAATTCCCCAAAAAAGGTCCTTATGATTCTTCCAACTTGTTTTTCCCAAATTTACAATATCAATAAGCCTATCAACATATGAAACTCCTAGATTTATGGCAATGAGACATGATAGTGACATCAGTTCAGAGATACCTGACAAAATCAAACTCAGAAGTTGCTCAAACACAAAACTTGTGACAAAACTTGGGGATATATCATTCATTATGACTTCTAAGTGTTGTTCCAATGATATTCCTGATATAATTCCCTTTTTGTGACTTAATACAATAATTCTCACGATATCAACAAATAATCCTGGGTCATTATATCCAAATAAGTTGTGAAGTAATGCAATATAATTCCCATTTTTAAAACTTTGGGGATTTGTGGTGTTCATATTACCTAAAATTGTTTTTAATAAAAATATATTCAATTTAATTTGTTCTAATTCCGAACATATCAAACAGTGACCAATAAAAAACAATAAACTCTTTGATGAGAAACTAAGTTTAGCAGTCTCAATAATGAGAGTCACAAGCCGTGATTCAAGAGATGTGTCATTCTTACTCTCAAAAACATGCTTCCTTAAAATCACCAATAATGTATTTACAGAGATATATCTAGAAAACTCATTTTGAAATACAGGTATCAATGATTGAACCCAGTGAGACGTGATTTGACACAGAGTCGATGGAGAGGCCCTCTCCCAAATGGAAAATTCAAGGATTAATCGTTTCATGATATTGCTTTTCAATTTCTCAATAACAATAGGATTCAGTAGAGAGACTAACTTAAGATATAATTCATATGTAAGAAACTCCTCTTTAGTTGTGGATAACAAATATGATACTACACCAGATAATCTTGACTCAAGAAAAGCATTTTGAGCCTTCTCATTCTCATGAAAAAGGGTTATTAGAAGATCAATAATAAATGGTATGATACATGTATTCTGAAATATATGGTTTTTGAAAAGGATCATTAGAGATTTGATTTGAATAACAGACACTAAACACTCGACAAAATCAACACTGTGATCAATCGAAATACATGTTACTAAAAACCTAGGATCAATAACATCAGATGAAATACTTGGGAGCTTCGATATGGTTGGCTTTCGAAAATCTATATTAAGTATTGTCTTAAGCTCACTTGATTGCATCCTAATTGATGACATATAATAGCTTGGTATTGCCGTTTGGTTACTACACGAACCAAATGAGATTCTAAGAAGTCCTGAAAAGTTTGACCATGTGGCTTTTATTTTTGGTCCATCTTTGCAATTGATTCTGGCATTAACAGACACTTGTGAATTTTTTACTCGGAAAAATATCTCGACTTTGTTCCATCTCATTTCGGTTATTTTGGTTTGCATTGATATCTGCTGAGGATTATTGTTATAATTATAGTCAAAAAGCAGATCCCCTCTAATAAGAGAAACCCCAAAGGATTTTCCTTTCGAATCAGAAAAATCAAACAATCTAATAATTGCATTTCTAAAATCAGGGAGAATCCTAAACGAGATAAAAAAGTTCTTTTCAAACAAAGTTGATGGAATACCAGATATTTCCAGAGGAGATTCATTCTGACCGAGGGGTATAAAGTAATCACAAAACTCAACATGGTTATAAAACAAAGTCTGAAGTGTTTCTAAGGCACAAAAGTAATATATTGTGAGAGATTTATTTGGTTTATCACATAAGAAAGACACAAACTTTTTTACAAAAGTTGGGCTGGAAAACTTTGGGGATATCAAACATATTAAATTAAACATTAATTGCACAGAGGAGTCTTCAATAGTGTCTTCCTTATGTCCAGATATTTCATCAATTAAAAAGATATCTACCAAACCTCTCTGAGATATTCGACAATTTGTAGTTGATTGTGACAAAATACATAAACAATCTTTGAGAAAACCAACAAGACAACCCCTTTTAAGACAAAACTTATATAAAACTGGAAATAAAATAATTGATTTGATAATCCTAGGCTCTTTTGTAGGGCAAAACAGATCAAAAAGGGAAACAAATACTTTATCATAGTGTTCGGAGAAATCCAATCTTAGCAAAGTGCTCAGAAGAATATCAGATCTCTTTAAATCTATAGGTTCGGCTTCTGAAAAGAAATAAAAAAAGTGAAGGGATTCTATTAGAAACAAATGGCTGGCATCCGTATCATCAAGGCCAGGATAAGAGCAAAATATGCAATCAAGTAACTCTCGAAAGTTATCAGTCAATTTGTTTTGTTTTTCTATTATTTTGTTGGATAATTCTAATAATTCTTTTGCTAATACAATGTGCTCAATATCAGGAAAGTGCATCATCAGTAGTTCATTTACTGATACAAAGCTTGAAATGAATTGAGCAGAAAAGCCTTCAGAATTATCATGAATATATGAGTGAAGATGATTTGATACAAATGATCTTAGAGGGTATTCAAACATCATTGCAATAAAAAGGGACAAAAACACTTGATTGGAAAACCATTCATGGGTTACAGTATCATCCTGAAGGGATCTGTGAATAAAAACTATCAATGACATTCTTGTTGCTTCAATTATTTCCCTTTGCATACCTTTTGAAGAAATATGAAGTCGCTGAAAAAGAGTCCATGCATTTGACAATAATCTAATAAAATACTTATCAGTAATTATAATAGATGGAATAGTCTCATAAAAAGATACAACACGAATTATAATCTCACTGAATATTAATGGTTTCTCTAATGAGTACTCAATAGCTTTCGGAAAACCAAGAAAACAGGATTGTTCCAAGATAAGAACCGATTCAGACCTCGCAATAGATGCATTTTCACAAATGTTTCCATTTGAATCAATGATTGGTCCTTGACAGAACAATGAGGAGTTGATAACGATTTTAAAATACGAATCAATGGTATCTTTTGATAATTCAAAATATGATGATATATATGTAATAATATATATTAATTCTGCTTGATGAGAGTTGGATAATTTTCCACATAATTCGAAGAAACTTTGTATTAAAGTATCAAAAGAAACACCAGAATAAACTATCATTTCATAATACTCATCCAAAACAGTTTTGAGAGACTCCGGTAATAAATGCCCATGAGATTTTGGCTTTTCATATATCATAACAAGTTCAGGTATCACATGATCAGTGAAAGTCTTCCTTTCAAACAATGCATTGGATAGCTCTGAACGACTAATAACATCAGCTTGGAGTAATTGAAGTTCCTTTGATGAATCCATTTGTATAAAAATATCACTCTTGATTATGAACTCCAATATATATTGAGGAATATTAAGCACAATTTCCTGAACTTTTTTCTTTTCTGCAAATGGGGTTAATTTATTGGTGACACAAAAAGGTTCAAAATTTAATGAATAAACCAAACCAGAAACCAAATCAATAATATTTGTAGCAACAGTTATATCAAGACTGGGTAGTGCATCTTCGTCAATCCGTTTAATGAAAACAAAGAATTCTATAAGATCATTGCTCACAAGATCAGGACTACGAACAAACAATTTTTCCAAAATTGGTTGAAATAAATGCTGAACATATATAATTGACCTTGGATTAGATATAATCATGTTCTCGAGAGAATGCAAAAATAGTATAATATCAAAAGAAGGAACAGAATTAATGTAAAAAGTGATAGATTGATTAAAAATGGTCATAATTAATTCAAAATATGATGAGTATGAAGAAAATATGAAAGAATTCAACAATAAGGGAAGACTTTCGAAATTAGTGGTATATTCAACAAATAATCTCCATGTAACATATGACATTATTACAAATTTCGAGTAATAATTGATAATTTCTTGACTAGGTTCATAAATCTCACTAATCAGTTGCAGAATTATTGGAACAAGTGGAAAATAATACCCAGAGCCCGACAAAACATCAGCAAAAGTCTCAAATTTCTGACTGTTTGAGACAATTAATGACCATTCAGTAATACTAAAAGAAGGGAAATGAATTGGTGCTGTCAACGAATAAAGCTCATCATTTATAAGAATATCAGTTGAAATATCTGGAAAATTCATATTTAATATTGTTATTAAGGTATCTATTGGAGAAGAATCAAGGTTCATGTAATTTTATAACTATGTTTTTACATCCCAACTGTATATGATTATTCATTGCTAATGATGCCCATTGTATTATATTTTGATGAATGAAGTGTTAACGGAAATTCAACAGGATTTCCGCAATGTTGATATTCAAAAGAAGAGTCTTGGAAAGATTCTACAGCTTTTAAAGAACGAGAAGGATCCATTAGTATACGAAAGAGTGTTCAAAATTGTAAAAAAGAGCATTGAGAATAATATCAAAGTTAATGTCGTTTTGGACTCTGCTTATATGATTTTCAGCCACTTTTTTATGCAGAAGATTAATTTTTCGGGAATTGATCAGGGACTTTTGAGGCTCATTATTGAAACTTTTTTCCTCTGCTTTAGAAACAGAGAGGATTTGTGTATAATGTTCGTTACCCAATTGATTGCACTGAAAGGGATTAAATTAGGTGAAATTATATCTTTTTCTAAGATTGTTGATTCATTTACTCAAGTCATTCAGTTTAGCACAAAATCATCTAAAACCGTGGTTACATATCTTCAGTTTGTGGAATTTTTATTACCAAAGGGCTCAATTGAGTATTTGGCATTGTGTGAGGCATTATTAATTTTATCAAAGCAAATACCAATTAATGATGGAATTCAAGATCAACTAATAGTTGCATTTGATCGAATAACCAACAACGAAATAATGAAATCTCTTTATATTTCCGCAATTCCATTATTTATTGAGGTTCTATATAAAAGAAAAGCTTATAGAGTATTTAAGCCCTGCCTTTCAATAGCTAATAAGTCACCAATAACTGAAGCCAACCAAGATATTATTCGGATTTCTTCGTCATTTGTCAAGGAGCTGAATAGTGATCATCAAACCCTAGGTTTAGCATTGGATTTTGCCATTAATAAGTGCCAATCTGCATTAGAATCATCATCTTTAATTCAACTCGGAATTTCTGGAATGATTTCATCATTTTATAACCCAAAAATAGTTGAGAATTCTTTGACAGCGCTTTTTAAGGGGATTAAATCCTCAGGGAACGGAGACACTTTCCCTCAAATAATTACTTTTATAGCCATAAACGCTATGATATATTATCAATCATCAAAAACAATTATTAGGAGGGGGGCAGCAGTGATTCATTCATTATCTCTTTTTGAAACACAAAAAAGTTCTTTGTTGTTTTCTGGAGCTGGAAAAGTTATTGTAGATTCATTGTCTTATTATTCAAGAGACCAAACTACATCGAAACTCCTGATCAATTCACTATCATCAATTTTGAATAACGCAAAATATGTAAGAAGCGTTAATAACGAGTCTCTAATAGGAATTATTAGGGATAATATAGAAAATGCCAAAGATATAACTATTTTAACTGGATGTTTAAGCATAATGAAATATTTAGTTTTATCAAAACATTCTATTGAGGAATTTTTCCTGTTAAAAAAGGAAAAGAAAGGGTCATATGAGATGACAATTCCTTCCAAATTCATTAGTAACATTATTGAATCAAAAGATAAAGATATGTTAAAATCTTTAATGATGTTATCGTCAAACAATGATGAAATTATTACCTATCTAAATGATATAGTTAGTAGATATGTTGATGATTTCGAAATTGTCATTCTTTGTCTTTCTTTTGGACAAGTTAATATGTCTGTTTTATCCAGGATTATTCAAATCCATAAAGATAGGTGTTATCCTTATGTTAGAAGTTTTCTAAGAGTTGAAAGCCTTCTTCCACAAGCAATAATATCATATTTGTTATCCATAAGCACTTCTGAATCAAACACCATTCTTATTGATCAAATTAAACATGGAAATGGTCAATTAATCTTGGGCCAAATCAAAACATTTACACCTGATATGATAAATTTAATGGGGTCTTTATTTCTTTCTGGAGTATGGAAACCTAGTGAAGATCAGTTTCCAAAACTCATTGAAGCTCTATATCGCTCATCTTTTGATGAAATCAAAGTATATAATTCTTTAAACTTTGTGGAACTTTATGGTCTTACCGATTCTTCTTTTCCATACTTATTATATATATTACGTCAATACAACTCTAAATCAAATATTGTTTGTAAGTGTTGCTTGCTTTTATCAACATATTCTCATAATAAGTTTTGTGAAGATGAATGCATATTTTATAATGCTGTTGCAACATCAATTAAAACATTATATGCCAACATTAATGAATGTAATGCATGCGATTCTGTTCTTCGTTTTATTTTATATCTTTCAAGGTATGATTCTTTGAGGCATCTGTACTTCAAAACCAATTTAGCCTTTTTATTGAAAAAAGTATCGTTATTGTATTTAGAAATGATCAAGTTGATACTTCAAATATGCTCTTCATTATCCGATAATCGATTCTTTTGCCAACAAATAGTGAGAATGGGATTGCATGATTATATTTTTTCATTCTTTGGCGAAGAATCATACAGTTTGATTCTGCATTTGATAGAAAACGGATTTTATTGTTTAGATTTTGAACAATTACAGATTATTTTTGATGAATTAGGGCATAGGTACACAACACTTAAAGAAGAGCAGATAATTGAACTATTGCTAATTATTTGTCTATGTTTGGAGAATGGGACAGATTTTTCATTAAAAGATTATAAACCAACCTTAGTAAGCCTTTTGTCGATTTATTCCAAGAATTTTAAGATTGTCAGTATAATTATAAGAATTTTGTATCATTTTGTATCATTTTACGATTATGAAGACTTGCTCTTTACTTTAATAGAGCTCATGCGATCTAATATATCCTCAATAGAATTTGTGGAGATTATATCTCATCTCTTTGGGTCCATTCCTCAAAATGAACGAAATATTATAGTTTTATCTTCTCCATCAACCATTTCTGTTTTTATTGATGTAATTAAACATTATTATCAAGTACCAATGAAGATAATCTGTTTATTTCCTTTTGTTCATCGCCAAACTGAAGTTTTTGAAGTTTCTATTAAATCAATGAAAATTTTGGATAACTTAAGTGATCAAATTGCTATTTCGTCATATCTATTAACGATCAACTACCCTCTGGATCGTGTTTTTCTCGGAGAATTGTTTTCCATTATTGAAAGATCAATTGATTCATTCGAATTATGCTCTAATTTGTTTCCATTGCTTTTTTATTCAACAGAAATTCCTGAAAACCAGTCTTTAGTTTATAAAAACCTTTCACTCATGACAAATATTGTTAAGAAACATATATGTAGCAACAGAGTTTCAAGAGCATATGTTGCAGTCATTTATTTATTATTGTCTAATGAGAATATCAATCAAAAACTGTTTCCATTTATTGAATCCGTTATTATGATTTATAAAGCCTGGCCTCTTGATGATCAAATTGTTCAGTTTTTCTCGGAAATAGTAATAATGATAAGTAATAAAAATGTTTTTGTTCCGGCTTTCCCAATTATTGGGTACTCATTGAGAAATCAAACTGAAATCCAATATCTAATTGAAGCAATCATATGCATTTCATCAGTGTTGGGGTATTACGCCCAAGAATATACAGATATATTGATCTCCACATATGATGATGTAAGTGAAGAAAATCAAATTAGTATCCTAAATTGCTTAACAGCTCTTTCTTCTCAGCCCTATGTCGAAGATACTATTTGCAAACGATTAGATTTCATATTTGAAATGATTATCACAGAACCTGAAGAATCCAAAATCAGGCTTCTTAACATATGTTCACTTGTGAAAACTTCAAATAATATATCAGAATTTGAGCAGCACATCCCTTACCTCATAAAAATCCTTGGTTCACAGAAATCCACACTGGCTACAGCATGTGGGCAATGCATTCTTTCAATAGCTCAAAAAGATAAATCCCTCATTGAGCCTTTCATCGAAGATATTTCACAAGTAGCAGAATCAGCATCCGGAGACCTAATGAGAATATGCATCTCTATCAAAAGCGCTCTATTTGATTATAATAGGTATCGATCTCAACCACTGTGAGAAACTTTGAATAATTTATGTCCGATTAAAAACCGTTTTACAAAAAATAAACTTAAATGGCATCCATTCAGTACGATCAAACTGAAGCACTGACAAGTCATATTGATCTGCTTCTTGCCAAAACCGAGTCTATTCGCATGTTTGTTTTTCCAGATTCGATATTATCCAAATCCTTAAGCAGCAAAGATGGGAAAAGTTTCATAAGCTTTTTGGAGAGTTATTACAAAGCTGCTTCTCGTAAAGAGAGTTTACCAAAACCATCTTCATCACACATTAAGTTCATTGGCGAACATTCTGACAGAGTCACTAAAGTAGTTCAAACATGCGATTATATTTGCTCTTGGTGTAAAGCAGCTCGAAATTTACTCCTTAAGATCACTGAGAATAATGCAGAATTCGATATTAGATGGAATAACTTTTTTACGATTAAGGTTTGCAGGCTTTTTGTCGTTTTTTCCAAAGTTTGTTTGTTTTTATTCAGTTTTCCTTCGATAAAAATTATTGTTCAATCTGCTCCTTTCATTAAGGAGTTCTCTTCATCCGCATTGTCAAATCATTTAAATGAAGTTCAGGGCTTTGTGGCTACAGCATCTGTGAATCCTTTAGAATTATTGGTAAGAAAATCTGAAAACAAAAAAGGAATCACGAGTATTACCCGATGCCTTGGCCAACTGATATCCCAAATTGGAACACCACTGGTTGAGGCTTTAGGGCAATGGCCATTGATTAATTGGCAGAACTTTAGTGTGTTTCAACAATCAAATAGTGTTCTTACTGAGACCACGCTACCTGATCTTGATCACATTTGTTTAGCGAATATTGGATTACTCAAAGAAACAGTGTTCTTTTTCTGTCTTCATTATCCTGATTATATTAGCGAAAACCCTCAATTTAGGGCTTTAATGACGACAGTTTTTTGTGAATCACAAAACGTTTACTTAACCAATCAATATGCCATTTCATTAAAAGAATTATTAGAGAATTATGATCCTACTCATAAACTCTTTCCAAAAGATTTTAGGAATTTTGTTGCTAATTACATGAAAACTAAGAATGAGCTTACGCATGGTAAAAGGATTTCAAGACTATTGTATCTTGTAAGAGATATGGTTGATATTTGTCTATATGATCCAGAGTATATTGCACGATTTACAAATGAGATTATTTCTCTATGTTCTTTTGCATTTTATGAAGTTGATTGCCAATTTTCTCGAGGGAAAGTCGATGAAACAACAATTGAACTTTTAAGTGTTCTTATCGATGCAGCGAAATTATATATGAGACACGAAAGAACAATTAAAAGATCATTTATTTTCAACTTAGCTACTGCTGATTCAATGTTCCTTGAAAGACTACATTCTAAGTTTTCTCTTGAAGGTGTAGAGTGGCAATCACAATTTATTTCTATTGTTGGAATCATTCTTGACAACATCAAATCCCTTGATCTCACTGAGTTTGATAATGGATATTCATACGACTTTTTAGGTTACCAAATTACATTTGGCCGACTTTTGCATTACCTACTGGATTTAAAGAAGGAGCACAGTACAGCTCACCTTAGACCTTTATTAGAGCATATGGAAACGATCAGAGTACATTCATTATTTGCTGATAATCCATCAAAAGCCTTTTTGTCATATTGCCCGATTCATACAATGTGGAGGCATGTTGATTTCATAAATAGTATGGTAGAGAATTCATTATGCGGTTTACAACATGTTGGGGGTATTATGACTTTGTTTTCCTTCTTTAATGTTGACTATCTTGCCTTTTCTCAAAGTCCTGGTGAATTGCAGAGGATTAAGTCTATTGTACAAAAAATCAGAGCATCTCTATTGAAGCATGTATATTCTTTATTGAACAAGCAGGTTTCCAAAGGTTCAAGAATGCAGGCAATAATTCAACAAAATCGATTCGATCGATTATTTGACCATATACCATTTTTACATATTACTTCAGACTTTTCTTTAGAATGCTATGAAAGAGAAACCAGCAATAAAACCATGATTTGGCAAACCAAAGAAATGATGCTTCAACTTCCTGGATCGTTTGAATTTGCCGGATCTGATATTGAATGTGCTAAATACATTGCTGACAGTATACAGAATTGTCTTGCTGCAATTCTGTTTAATGAACCTATTCCGGATACCCTTTGGGTTGATAGTTCTTTTGCTGCAGCGTCTCAGTTAATGTGGCCTCTCTTTTCTTTAATAGGAGCGCCTTTCCCGTTGAAACTTTTGCAGTGCAGACATGATCACTCATGCAATGGGGACCAGCATACGTTTTTGCAACAAGTTTCCATGATGAAGACAGATTATGTTAAACAGCAAATGACTCCTCAAGAGTTAGCAAAATCTAATGGAATTTCCAAGCTTTCAAGAATTTTTGAAGATTTTCTTAACACATTTTTAGAGAAAGACTGTCATCACTCAGTTTACCTTCCTCATTCACGAAGGTTTACTGCATTATCAAAGAACACCGACAACACCGATACTTCATTTTTTGTTTCTTATCGCTCCTTCTTATACCTCACTCTTAACTTAGGTCCCCATGCTGGATTTAGCTTGGATCGGATTTTAGTGAGTAATTCTTCAAAACTAATGATGAAGATTTTTGATGCTTATTGGAAGATAGCTCCAGATCTTAATGTTTGGTATACTGATTATTTGAAGGGAGGATCAGCTTGGAAGAAATGTGTTAGTCATCCAGATCTTGTTCGCAGTGCAAATGATATGGTTCAGCTTGGTGTAACATTGATGGCACGCCAGATTCTTCGACAAGCGATTTCTGATGCTGTTGAAATGGTTTCACCTGGATTAGTAGATATTATATGCTCAGGCATGCATCGTTTTGGAGGAACACTGCCTGAAAAAGAGTCATTGATGGCCGAAGTGATATCCGGAAAACCCACTTTCCACTTTCTGATGCAATGCCTTCAAAAGAATTCAATTCGATTAACAACAGATTCTAATCAGCTATTCTTCTTCTTTGGGTTACTGCTTTCTAATCCTGCATGGTCGGATTCTCATTTTCAAGCTGACAATGAGTTTATTACCAAGAATCTGCATCTCATCCCAACGGGTTTGGATGCATTTATCAATTGCTTGTCTGCATTTTCTGAATCCAGCGATACCAGAGCAATTGCAAATGGAATGTCACTTTATTTTTCTGTTTTGAACCAGATTATTCAAATGAAAAGAGAATCTGGAAAGGAGAAACCTTCTTCAATTGCAGTTTTTGTAATCCTAGCAGATCTGTTCCCCAAGTATGTCAAATCCATTGAATATGGAAGAATTGCTACATATTTCCCACCATCAGTTGTTAACCTCAATTATATTATTGCAAAGAATAAGTAAATTTCGGTATGATTTTACTTTAATGTTCTTAAATAAGCGTTGAGAGCGTTGGTGATTATCTGGTCGTTATTTGGTCTATTTCCATTAATAAAATCACTTATTCTTTGTTGATTCAATATGAGGCCTGTACAATAAGGACTGAGCAAATCTGCAATCTTTGCTTGTGTTTCCCACATTCCCCTAATATAATCCTTGGCTTGTTCAATATTTAATTCTCCACGAGATTGAATCATCACATTATTATTATTTTCAATATTCATTTGGGGTGGTTCTTTCACAAAAACATTTTGAGTATTGGAATCTTCGTTTTCATGGAAACACTTCTTCATCATCTCCATTGGACATTCACAACATTCTTGTCCTTGGCAACACTCCTTCATCATCTTCATCATTTCCATTGGACATTCACAACATTCTTGTCCTTGGCAGCATTCCTTCATCTTCTTCATCATTTCCATTGGACATTCACAACATTCTTTGCCTTGGCAACACTCCTTCATCTTCTTCATCATTTCCATTGGACATTCACAACATTCTTTGCCTTGGCAACACTCCTTCATCTTCTTCATCATTTCCATTGGACATTCACAACATTCTTTGCCTTGGCAACACTCCTTCATCTTCTTCATCATTTCCATTGGACATTCACAACATTCTTTGCCTTGGCAACACTCCTTCATCATCTTCATCATTTCCATTGGACATTCACAACATTCTTGTCCTTGGCAACACTCCTTCATCATCTTCATCATTTCCATTGGACATTCACAACATTCTTTGCCTTGGCAACACTCCTTCATCTTCTTCATCATTTCCATTGGACATTCACAGCATTCTTGTCCTTGGCAACATTGACCACCGAAAAGTTTCATCATCTTGTTTTTCAACTTGAGCATCTTCTTCTGCTTCTTTTGAATTATCTTCTTATTCTTGTTGATCTTTTTCATCAGCTTCATTATCTTGAACATCTTGAACATTTTTTGTTCCATAGGACAACAACCTGAGTGTTCCATTTATTAAGTGAAGTGAATCAAGTATATGCAGTCATATCACATCGATTAATAGGTCGAACAATCGTATTTCAGAAATTTGATTGAAAAGAATATTTTGCAGAATGATATCAAAAAGATCAAATATTGAAATAATTAGTTTCATAATTGAAAGATTTTTTTTGATTAAAAATGATATCAACCCAAACCAATATTTACAATTCTCTTAATCAAAATATCGGATTATGTTTCCTGTTGGATTCTATGATCGATCATCTGGGTCTGGTTTTCCATGAAAGAGATCACTCGTCCATGAGATTATCTCTTTCATTGACAATTATCCTGTCTGATTTAGTCTCCTTAGTAGAAAACTTACAAAATACAACAAAAAATACTATAACACAACTTATAAACCCGATTATGGCAAAAACATATAATAAAGTCGAGAAAGAAGATTCTTTTTCAACATATGAACAAGAATAAACCCAACATTGACTCGGATGTGAACAATACGCATTAGATACTGTTATCAAAGCAGTCTCGTTATGATGCTGATAATCACTCAAAACCATAAATCCGTTGTTAATATATCTCCATCGATGCAAGTTTGCCCCATCCAATATCTCAACAATAACAAAACTTCCTTCGAGTGGTAATGATGAAGAATTCGAGTGCCATTCGATGCTGATAATCTTTTTTGAATAATCATTCCATTTGGCTTTTAATCCAACCGAATAATCATTTTTTACAATGAAAATTTCTTGTTTGACAGTCCAGTTACATTTAAAAGACTCTAAAACAATTGACCCTTTCCAATTATCTGGAATAATTGGAATTTTAACTGGAATTGACACCTTTCCAATATTACTATCAATTAAATTTCCTAGATAAAACCGTGTCGAAACAGTTGTGTCTTCAAGAAACACATTAGACAAACAATTCAAAGAATTTCCTTCAAACTCGATTTCAATTGACTTACCGACCACAATTTCCTTTGAGACACTCTTAATATTAAATGATACTGGTTTTGGCCATTCGTATTGATAAGGATCAATGCCATAATAGTTTCCAAAGCAACTATGATTATTGGCTTTATTTGTTCCAAAGGCAGAAATTTTTACATTATAAACAACTCCGGTGTTAATATATCCACAATTTTGAAAGATAACTTCCCATTGTCCAAAAGAATTCTCGCCAAAGAAGTTCCTCACTGTTATGAATCTAGTAATCATATTAGAATCTTCGGCAAGATTACTAAGCTGTTTTACAATAGCAATTGAACCCATCGGAGATTTAAGAATAATCCGAAGCAATGAATAGTGATTGCACTGCAATTTGATAGAAAGTTCAATGTTCTCAACATATAACTCTGAAAGATTGATCATGACACTAGTAAAGTCCCCATTTATCCTATTTAAGAGAGTCTCTTGTGAGTATTCACCACTCACTTCTTTTTGTGTTTCAATTCTTGTCCAGTTTTTTGCACAATTCAAAGCTCTTTCAGAATGAATCCTTCCAAACCCGTAATGATCAGAATATAACACGCCTGCTGCATTCTTAACCCAGGAAATATGTTTTGGATCGTTAATAGTCGCGGTTCTGGCTAATATTATAGAAATCTCTCTAGGGGTTAATTCAATGTTGGATTCATATAATAGTGAAATTACCCCAGAAACAATAGGAGCCGAGGCAGATGTACCAGAAAATGATTTAAAACAACTATCAATACCATTCGAGTGGATTGTTGGGAGTAATGGTTTATTGCCGCCTATTTCGTAGAGATCAGATGATGTAAGACCAGATGGAGTATTAATAAGCAAACAGCATCCAACACTAGAATAAAATGCGTGTTGTCCTCTATTTGTTGTTGATCCAACACATATGACCTCTTTCCAGTTCCCAATTGTCTGAAAATTTGGATCACCCATTAAAACACCATCATTTCCAGCAGAAAAAACATAGACGCAGCCTCTTCCATTTTTCCCATTTACACTTTGTGATCGAATAATATCCTTTATATCAATTATTTGTGCTGGAGCATAGCATAGATCAAGAGTACAAGGATTTAACATATAAGAACATGAATGAATATCAACCAAATCTGGTTTAAACAGAAGTGAATTATATAATATAGGGTAAGTTGAACCTGAAAACATTGACAATGTGGCACCAATTTTAGAATCTGGCGCAATACCAGCACCACATAGAGAATTCCAATTAGAAGCGATTATTCCAGCACAAGCAGTTCCGTGAAAATCATTTTCAAGATCTATCGGCTCAACATTTTGACTGTTGTTCCTGTAGTTGTAAAGAATATCAACATTTATGCTATGAATGATATCATTATGGTCAATTCTCAAACCATTATCATGAACAACAATATTAATATTCTTTCCTGTATAATTTCTATATAAAAGAATATTTGAAATCCCTATATCTTCTCCCGGAATTCCATAAAACTGCCCATCATTAATCATATGAAACTGTTGAGGAAAAAGAGGATCATTAGGATAACCACAATGAGAAAATATCAATTCATCGCTCCGAATCGATTTTTTCGAAAGTGATAGCTGTTGAGCTACAAAAAAAAATGGTATAAATGTATTATTCATTATGCTCAAGTCTTATTAAACGAGAAAACAAATAAGAAAAACCAGGAAATAAGAACACTTTAATGGAAGTTTCAACTGTAATTATTGACAGTGGTGGATATTCTACTCGAGCTGGTTTTGGTGGCGATATGGAACCTCAATGTATAATTCCTACAGTAGTTGGGAAACCAAAATCTGGTTCTAATTCAAATCATAAAGATTTTTTTGTTGGATCACAAGTGTTTACTCAGCCATCTGCTTTAAATCTGAAATGTCCTATAATTGATAGAGAAGTTACACATTTTGAAGAAATGACTGCTCTCTGGGCTCATGTTTTTTCTCAGGAGTTAAAAATTAATACATCTGAGCACCCTGTTCTTTTAACTGAATCTCCTCAAAACTCCAGATCAGCCAGGGAAAAGACAACGCAAATTATGATGGAAACGTTTAAAGTTCCGGCATTTTATTGTGCATATCCGGAAGTTCTATCGCTTTACAGTTCATCTCAAACATCTGGGTGCGTCATAGATGCTGGTGAAACAGTAACTCATATTTTGCCTGTTTTCCAAAGTTTTGGAATGACCCATGTAATTGGGAAAATCGGAATAGGAGGGAGAGTGTTGAATGGGCACCTTAAAAAGCTTTTAGTCAAAGATGGTATTACCTTACCATCATCAAATGAGAGAGAAGTTGTGAGAGATATAAAGGAGCAACTATGTTATGTGGCTCTTGACAGCAATCAAGAACAATCAAAATTCGACACTCAGAGCTTGTCGAAGAGTTTCACACTTCCTGATGGAAATGAGATCAAAATAGGAAATCATGCTTTTATGTGCCCCGAGGCAATATTTAATCCCGAAATTGCAGGTGTTCAATCACCAGGTTTGGCCCATGTGATTGCGGATGTTATAAAGAGTTGTGATGATGACTTAAGGGGAATGATGATGGAGAATATTGTTTTAACAGGAGGAACAACAATGTTTCCAGGAATAACAGAAAGACTTGAAAAAGAACTCTCAATTTTGATGCCCCAAAAATGTAGTATTATTGCAGCACCAAATAGAAAGAATTCCGCATGGGTTGGTGGATCTGTAATGACATCACTAGCAACATTTAGTCAAATGTGGATTTCTCAAGCAGAATATCAAGAAGTTGGATCTGTTATCGTGAACTTAAAATGCTTTTAATCATTTAGTTTATATATACATATTCAAATATCTAATTGAGATAGAGTCCAAATAAGTTATTCCTCAAAAAAATTCATCTGTCAAAAAAAAAATATAGATAGGAATTGTATGGTGTTTTATCAATAGTATCAAAATACTGCTTTTTCCATTGCTCAATATTATATTTATTATTATCATACATATCTTTACAAGCACACCACGTGTATTCTTTATATCCCCTGCAATGAAAACATTTTTGTCCATTGATTTTGCTCAATTCGTTATTAGCAATACCATTGATATGGCTTTTTAGAGTTTGACGGTCTTTGTTCCTTTTTAACAATTCAATAAATGAGGGACAATGATAATGACCATATCTTAAGAAATCAAATATTGTGATTTGATTCCCAAAAAACTCCAGAATTATCTGATTGATTTCGTTAATGGATTGTTCCATTTGGTTTATCAGAACATCTTTTGGTACCTTATATCCAATAGAAAACATTGCTCGAGCAATTTTTGGATTTCTCAAAACATCCTCATTTCGTAAGTGTTTTATAATATTTTGAAGCCCTAATTGATATGCTATTTTTAAATCCTTTTTGCTTGTATTTACGGTTTTATTATTTTATAATTTCAATTTTTTCCCAAGTTCATTAATAGAAAGTTGCATTTGTTCAATTTTGTTACATTAGTATCAGTTATCATTCCAGAAACCTTATTTCTTGTTTGTCCGCAAAACAATAGATGAATTGATATTATTTGATGGTTTGGATATGATTGCAAAACACTATAAAATATCAATCATAAACTATTCTCAGATCTTGGTTAAAAATCGAATTCAAGGTCATACTATAGTGACTGCCTCATGAGATAGAAACAATTATTGAATTCTTTATGGATTGACCATTTTGTCTCAATTTTTGTTTTTAAAAAAGTGCCACTTTTGGTTTTGCCAAATGGAGAACGAAATTGAATTTGAGAGGTGCTTATTTGATTACAGAAGACCCCATAACCATGAATTTAAAGACATTGATTTAGATATTAGTACAATAATAAGATTGCCATCCATTCGGCCCTTCGATATCGAAAATATAGTCGAGTTTTGTCTTCAGTTTTGTGACAATGAGGTATTTCGGGGGAAACTCTTGTCCAAATCTCATATTTGTCCTGTAATTATTCATCGTCTGTTTAAAAAAGGCATATATAGTATCGATGAGATAACAAAAGTTGAAAAAAGTAGATCCAATGATATTTTCTATTATTATTTTATGAATGAAATAAAAACTTTTTCCGAATTTAAAAAATCGCTAACCATTCCACCTGAAATCGATGAAGCATTAAAAAATTATGAGGATTATATTGATCAGTTTATAAATTATGGGTTTATCCTGCAAAGTGCTGAGTATTGTCTTAAATATGATGATATTTGTGGTTTTCGTGATCATTATGATAAAGAAAAATTAAAGGCTCAATGGAGTTACTTTGAGTGGAGTTCAAAGCCACCATCTTTAGAATTTTTGTCTTTTTCAGCTTTCTTTGGATCAATAAAGTGTTTTAAGTATTTATTGATGAGCGGATATCAAATAAATAGTATTGTAACATTATCCGCAATTTGCGGTGGTTCATTTGAGATTTTTAATCTATGCAAAGAGTACCATTTCGATCATGAGAATGCATTCTATGCTGTAAATTTTGTAAGATTATCGGTACTATCATACTTCTTAGAAAATGGAGTAGACATCAATTCATATGGTTCTTCTCAAAAGACTCTTCTTCACTTAGCAGTAAATCGTGGATATCATTCAATTGTCGAGTATCTTGTTAAAAAGGGAGCAGATATGAATTCAATTGATTCCCACAACCATACACCACTTTTTTTTGCAGCATACTATAGTCATATTGCAATTTTTAAATACTTATTGTTTCAAGGGGCAGACTACTCAGCTGGGATAGGCAAAATGAGTTATCTTCATTGGTCAGCACGGAATAATTACATGAGTATTGTTGAGTATTTTGTTTCTCATGGAGAAAAAATCAACTCAATTGACACATCAAAAAGAACACCTCTTCATTACTCTGCAAAAAATGGCCATTATTGTATGGTTGAATATCTAATTAACAATGGTGCAGATATGAATTCGATTGATTCTTTAGGACAAACTCCTCTTTCTTTATCAGTGAGAAATAATCAGATTTGTGTTATTGAATACTTATTAAATCATGGAGCTGATTACGAATTGAGTATTGAAAAGGAGAGTTATCTTCATTGGTCTGCACGTAATGGGCATATTAATATTACAAAATTTTTTATTAATCATGGAGTTGATATCAATTCAATTAGTTTTTCAAAACAAACGCCGCTTCACTTGGCAGCCAAGAATGGTCATAATATGATTGTGGTATATTTATTGAATCATGGAGCTGATTATAATGATGGAATTAATAATGAGAGTTATCTTCATTGGGCAGCACGAAATGGTCACATTAGTATTGTTGAATTTTTTGTTAATCATGGAGCTAATGTTAATTCAGTGAGTATTTCAAAACAAACGCCACTTTGTTTAGCAGTCAAAAACGCTCATTTTAATGTTATTGAATACCTATTGAATCATGGAGCTGAATGTAATTATGGAATTGATAAGGGGAGTTATCTTCATTGGCCATCGCGAAATGATCATCTTGATATTGTGAAATGTCTAATTAACCATGGAGCTGATGTCAATTCAACGGATTCATCCAAACAGACCCCCCTTCATTTATCAGCAGAAAAAGGTCATATTAACATTGTAGAGTATCTTGTTAAACATGGAGCAGACATCAATATTAAAAATCTTTTTGGTCATATACCCATTGATTTGGCCAATAGAAATAAACAGATGAGAGTTGTTCAGTTTCTCAAAATAGCTCATCTTCAATGTGAGAGAGCAATAAAAGCTACAAAATCAGGAGATCTTCAAACAATAATTGAACTTGTGAGAAACAATTTCAATGTCAATAGAAGAGATAATTATCAGTTCTTAATTGGAATTGCATCTTGGAATGGTTATTTAAACATTGTCGAATATCTGATTGACAATGGTGCAGATGTGAATTCAATGAATTCATCTCAACATACTCCCCTTCATTTGGCAGCAAAAAATGGTCATCATTGTATTGTTGAATACCTAGTTAATCATGCAGCAGATATCAATTCAACGGATTCATCCAAACAGACCCCCCTTCATTTATCAGCAGAAAAAGGTCATATTAACATTGTAGAGTATCTTGTTAAACATGGAGCAGACATCAATATTAAAAATCTTTTTGGTCATATACCCATTGATTTGGCCAATAGAAATAAACAGATGAGAGTTGTTCAGTTTCTCAAAATAGCTCATCTTCAATGTGAGAGAGCAATAAAAGCTACAAAATCAGGAGATCTTCAAACAATAATTGAACTTGTGAGAAACAATTTCAATGTCAATAGAAGAGATAATTATCAGTTCTTAATTGGAATTGCATCTTGGAATGGTTATTTAAACATTGTCGAATATCTGATTGACAATGGTGCAGATGTGAATTCAATGAATTCATCTCAACAAACTTCTCTTCAATTGGCAGCGCAAAATGGGTATTCTAGTATTGTAGAGTATCTAATAAATCATGGAGCAGATTACAAATATCGAATCGATAATGAGAGTTTTCTTCATTGGGCAGCAAGAAATGGATATCATTGTATTGTTGAATCTCTTGTTAATCTCGGACTTGATATCAATTCACAAAATTCATCTCAACAGACTCCTCTTCATTTATCAGCGCAATATGGTCATCTTAGTATTATTGAATATCTGATTATCAAAGGGGCAGATATTAACTCAATGGATTCATCTAAATGGACTCCTCTGCATTTTTCAGCAGAAAATGGTCATCTTTGTATTGTTAAACATCTAATTAACAATGGAGCAGATGTGAATTCAATGAATTCATCCAAACAGACTTCTCTTCATTTGGCAGCAGAAAATGGTCATCTTTGTATTGTTAAATATCTGATTGACAATGGTGCAGATGTGAATTCAATGAATCAATCCAAACATACTTCTCTTCATTTGGCAGCAGAAAACGGTCATCTTTGTATTGTTGAATATCTGATTGACAATGGTGCAGATGTGAATTCAATGAATTCATCCAAACACTCTCCCCTTCATTTGTCAATTCAAAAAGGTCATATTAGTATTGCAGAGTATCTAATAAATCATGGAGCAGAGCACAAATATGGGATCAATAATGAGAGTATTCTTCACTGGGCAGCGAGAAATGGATATCATTGTATTGTTGAATCTCTTGTTAATCATGGACTTGATATCAATTCAAAAGTTTCTAATCAAAATAATCCACTCCATTGCTTATCCAAGTTTTACTGTTTTAACCAAATCCTTTTGAATCATGGTAAGGAAAAGAAACGTGGCCTCAATAGAATGAAGAAAATTAAATGGAGAAATTACAATAGATATTTTTTTTACCAGAATTGGGCTTATCTTTGGAAGATTTCAGGATCATTTGAATTAAAAAATTGTACTCCGCTTCATTTGTCAGCTTATAACGGTCATCTTTATATTGTTAAATATCTGATTGACAATGGAGAAGATGTAAATTCTGTTGATTTTTTGAATCAAACTCCTCTACATTTATCAGCAAATAATGGGCATTTTAGCATTGTTGAATGCTTAGTTAATCATGGGGCGGATTTGAATTCAAGGAATAAATCTCAACAGACTCCACTTCATTTGTCAGCTAAAAAGGGTTGTCTTAGTATTGTTGAATATCTTATTAGTCATGGAGCAGAAGTGAATTCAAAGGATTGTTCATATCTAACTCCCCTTTATTTGTCAGTTCAAAAAGGTCATATTAGTATTGTTGAGTATCTAATAAATCATGGAGCAGAGCACGAATATGGGATCAATGATGAGAGTTTTCTTCATTGGGCAGCAAGAAATGGATATCATTGTATTGTTGAATCTCTTGTTAATCTCGGACTTGATATCAATTCAAAAAATTCATCTCAACAGACTCCTCTTCATTTATCAGCGCAAAATGGTCATCTTAGTATTATTGAATATCTGATTATCAAAGGGGCAGATATTAATTCAATGGATTCATCTAAATGGACTCCTCTGCATTTTTCAGCACAAAATGGTCATATTGGTATTGTTAAACATCTAATTAACAATGGAGCAGATGTGAATTCAATGAATTCATCCAAACAGACTTCTCTTCATTTGGCAGCAGAAAATGGTCATCTTTGTATTGTTAAATATCTGATTGACAATGGTGCAGATGTGAATTCAATGAATTCATCCAAACACTCTCCCCTTCATTTGTCAGTTCAAAAAGGTCATATTAGTATTGTTGAGTATCTAATAAATCATGGAGCAGATTACAAATATCGAATCGATAATGAGAGTTTTCTTCATTGGGCAGCAAGAAATGGATATCATTGTATTGTTGAATCTCTTGTTAATCTCGGACTTGATATCAATTCACAAAATTCATCTCAACAGACTCCTCTTCATTTATCAGCGCAATATGGTCATCTTAGTATTATTGAATATCTGATTATCAAAGGGGCAGATATTAATTCAATGGATTCATCTAAATTGACTCCCCTTCATTTGTCAATACAAAAAGGTTATATTAGTATTGCTGAGTACCTAATTGATAATGGCGCCAAAATAAATTTAGTGGATGCATTTTTACAGTCTCTTCTTCATTTATCATCACGAAGGGGCAATATTAGAATTGTTGAATACCTGGTTGAAAATGGGGCAGATATCAGTTCAATGGATTCTTCAAAAATGACTCCTCTTCATATTTCGGCACGAAATGGTTATTTTGGAATTGTTAAATATCTAGTTAGCAAAGGAGCGGATGTGAATTCAATGAATTCAAATAATCAAACACCTCTTCATATGTCAGTTATAAGTGGCGAACTTGGCATTGTAAAATATCTGGTTGACAATGGGGCAGATATCAATTCAATGGATTCTTCAAAAATGACTCCTCTTCATATCTCAGCACGAAATGGTTATTTTGGAATTGTTAAATATCTAGTTAACAAAGGAACGGATGTGAATTCAATGGATCCTGATAAACCTAATTATAATCAAAATTTAATGAATTATAGAGATGATAGAATTATGAATTAATTCATCATTAATAAGTACAATGAATAAAACAATCCAATTTGCCTTATATTTTCGAGGTTCTCCTGTCTAAAGGAGATCATATTTAATAAAAGTATGATAATTTTGATCCCAATCCGTAGAACCAATATTTTTCTATTCCTTTTAAACAATATTTAACCTTCATTTTAAAAAAGGGGCATATAATCATTGATTTTTAATAAAAAAAACATAATGAATATTTGCTTGTTTGAAATCGAATTCTTTTAATTACAAATTGGGCATTGATAATCTGAATTCTGATATCCAGCAGTCAAGGATGTTTTCAAGACTTGCTCCAATTTATAAAAATGATAATGTGAAAAAAAATGAAGATTATAATAATAAAAAAAACAGATCTATATTGAACGCCAAACCAAAAAGACCAATTCACCTATATAAATTATCTAAATAATTTCAGTGTTACCTCATCAATCGGAGTATAATGGTTTTGTTCATTGATCAGACTCTCGTTCATTCATAATGGGAAATCATCATTTCTTTTAAAAATGCACCATAATCACTTTCAAAATATGTTACCTCATCAACTTCAATAGTTGAATCACAGTTTTTGTTCGTTGAACAAATGGTTGAAATAGTCAAAATCATAGACATTTCTCACAAATATTATCAAGTAACAAACAATCGAATTCCATCTTAGAGAAATCAATATTAAACATAGTTTATTCTAAGGTTTTCAAAGGAGGAAGGTTTTTGTTATCAAGTGATGATGATACTACAGTTGTCTTCCCAAAATTACCTTTTCCTTTGTATAGTTGTTTATCCGATCCAAATATCATTGTTGATTTGGAGTTTGATCCGACTTTTGACTGAACAGGTTCACCAAGAGCCTCTGTTACATTAGTATCAGTTATCATTCCAGAAACCGTATTTCTTGTTTGTCCGCAGAATAAACATTTATAACTAACTCTTCCGGCAGGAGTTGAGGTTTCACGTGATAGTGCTCTATAGAGATCATCTGCGAAATCTTTCAGCTCCTCTCGATTTACCTTTTCTGGAGATGATAATTGAAGATTAGCAACCTTATCAGATAAATCATTAATCTGAATCCTAACTTTTCTAAAGAAAGATTCCAAATAATCTTTGTCTACTTTTGTTACAAGTTGATTTTCTGCATCTCTCGCTTTTTCAAAAGTAGATTCAATCTTGAGCTGAAGCTCAGATCGTAGATCAATAAGAATCGGAAGAACTGTATCAATTATATCTTGTTTAGGAACAGAGTTGATTACCGATAACTCATCTACTACTTGAGGGATTGGTCTTCCCTTGAATTGTATAATCAAATCATTCAAGGTGGGGGCAGCACTACCTTTTACTTCAGGAACAGGATCAAAAATCATATCGCCCTTAGATATAGGATCGGTTTGAATTTTTTTCGGAGAATATTCAGTTTTTGCTTTGGATATATCAATAGAGGGTAATTGTTTTGGAGGATCAACAATTGGTTTGGAATCGATATTTGTTTCATTAATTTCTGGGGTATCGATCGGAATAATTTTCAAGACTCTAGGAGATTCAATACCATTTAAGGGTTTTCTTTTTTGGTGCTCATCAGATGATGGTCTATCTTCTGTGATGACAGGTTTCTGTGGTGAATTTTTTGAAGATGTTGAAGGTTGGGATTGGGCTTCAGGAACAATTTTGATGATCTCTTTGATTCTCTCTGGTTGACTTTTCATAAACATGTATAGTTCATTCCTCAGATCTCTAACCTGGTTTTCAACATCACGTATTAAGCTATCAAACCTCTTTCTCATTGATTTCACCATTGTCTCATCCACAATAGGGTTTCTGGGTTTTTCAATGGTTTGATCATTAATATCAGCTTTTGGTAAAACAATTGCTACATCTCTATTGGATTTTAGGACTTGTATGGATCCCCTTAAATCGACAATTGCTTCCCTAAATACTCTGAATTGGTCTTCATAATGGGGAATTCTGATACTTGAAGGATCTATTGGATTTAGGCTAACACAATCACATGTATCCATTGATAATGCTGAGAAAACATGAGATGTCATGATCGGTGATGATGCAATCTCTGTTTTATTTTCGGATTCATCATCATGTTTTGAATATAATTCAAGAAAGCTCAACCCAGAAATGCTTGACACACTCAGCCTAGGGGAATCTTTCTTTGGAATGTTGAGTTGTTGGGTAGGAATTAGCAAATCTTGTTTAAATGATGGGGGATTATCCATCTTTTTATCCAAATTGGATGCATTAACACTGTTTGAAGGTTGGTAGCTTTGCTGGATTCTAGTGATGAGCATTTGTTTTAGTTTACTTTCCAGATCATCTATTTTAGAATCCTGTGATTTGGCTAACTTCTCAATTTGATTAACTTGGTTCAATAAAATTCTAAAATCTTCCAACTTAACAATATCAATGTCATTAACATGATGATGAGAGTTAATATCGGCATTAATTATATATACTAAAGAATTCTTCTCACGACTTTCTGTTTTTGGCACGACAGAATCCCTTTCAACAATAATCATTGGCTTAATAATGACATTATTATGGGTATTGTTTTTTTCTTGAGATACAATACTTTGATTGATTTCAATTACTCTCGGGGAATGAAGTGGAGACACGGATGGTGAAACATTTTGAGATGTTACTGAAGATGCAATTCCGCTTTTTGTAGATCCATTTGGACCTAATACAATTGTTGTTGATCCAGGAATATGATTTGCCGAAGATGTTCGAAAAACAGACCTTTCTGGTTTTGGAGACTTAGAAGAACTGGCTATTGGCATAGAATTAAGCCTTCTGTCAATTGTATCCAACTGGAACTGGTGAGAATCTAAGATATCCTCCAAATTCTGGATTTTTTTATTATATATCGAGTCGATTCTATTAATCATGTGTTCAGTCATTTCAGGAACCTGATCCAATATATTATTTGATGTAATGCTGTTATTGATAATATTTTGTGCGATCTGAGGAGACATAATGTTAATCTGCTGCAAATGCTCAAAACTAAAATGTTTTGGCTGATCCATTTTTGAAGAAACTTGATTAGTTTTCAAAATAGATTTTTGCGCCAAGTTTGAATCATTATTGTATAGATAGGGTTCAAGATATTCTCCATATTCAGAAGGGATTATTGGTTCATTTTTTTGTTCTACGACTTTTTGAAGCTTTATTTGTTCATGTTCAACAAAAACAGGACGAGATAAAATATCATGAATAACAATCTCATTTGGAGAGCTTGAATGTGGAGTGGCAACACTAAACTTTCGAACTGGAATTATTATATCATCTGTTTGAATAGATATTGATGAATACTCGATATCATCATCCCCATTATCTAAAGAAACATTTTCGGCTATAAATTGAGTTGTGTTTTCATGTATTGCAGATTTATCATGGGACTGGTCAATATTTCCTATGTTCTTTGGAGCTATGGTAACATCAATCTTTGGAATATCAGGAATAAACTCAGGGATTTCTGGCGATTTCATTATTTCAGGAACCGATATTTTCTGCTCAAGGAGCATGGCTTTTAATTGAGACATCTCTTGTTTCAAATAATGTATTTGTAGCCTATAATTAGAATCAACATTTCGGATGTTATCTGTAAAAGACTCCTTCATTGATTCAAAAACCTTTTCAAAATTGGGAATTACATTTCGACGACTTGCCTCTAACAGAGCTTGATACCTTTTGTCATTAATATCTCGTTCTTTATATATTTCCTCCGTAATTTTTCTCTGTCCCATAGATAATTCAGAAATCTTTGTATCAGAGTTGGCTTGAAAGAGTAATAATCTATCGTTTATCAACTCAAATTCATGTTTGGCAGAATCCTTAAACTGAATGATTGGGGATAAATCATTTCTTTGATTCTCAATTTCAATAATCATCTTATTAATGGTCTTGGTAATAGTAGAAATCTTATTTGAATCATTTTGCCTTGATTGCATTAAACTATCCATCTGAAGAATAAGACCTTCAATTTTTGGATCCTTATCATTCTTGCTGGTTGAAGTAGGGATAGATGATATAGAATGAACCTCAGATCTGACGCTCTTGGGGGATTCAATTGGGGTTATACTTTTTAGCGGCTCTTTCATTTCATTCATCAATTCATTTGTTTGGTTATACTTCAATAAATCAAGGTTAATATCAATTTGCGAGTTTACCTCAATATCAGGCTTATTCTCGCTAATATTAGAATCACTATGAGATATCACGGGTGGTTTTTCACTGTTCATTGATTCAATCTGAGAAGAAAGGAGATCAAATCTTTTCTTAAGCGTTTCAATTTCTTCTGAAAGGAGAAGAATGTCATTGTCATCATTTATAGGAGGGATTGAAGGCATTCTGGAAAGGGTTTGGGGTGTGATAGATAGTGACGCTGTTTCTTTTATCGATTTCATCTCTTTTTCAAATTTATCTTTAAGCTCTTTAAACTGAAAAGAAAAATATGACTTAACTTCACCAATTTCGGAAGAAAAATCTGTTCCTATTCCATCATATTTAGTACCCATATCATCCAATTTTTTCGATAGCGCTGCAATTTCCTCAATCAAGTCTTCGTTTGGAGCTGAACTCTGAATACTATTTTGTTTAGCAAATTTATCGATTTTTGTTGCTAACAAAAGTATAGCATCTTTTAAAGGCCCATAAGATATATCAATATCGAAAGAATCTTCCGTTTTTAATAATAATTCAAGGGTCTCTGTTCCTCCAGATTTCATGCAAAAAACGAATTTAAAATTTCTTTTTCTAATATGTGTTAGATACCAATTTTTAACAATGGATATAAGATACTTCCAGACTGTTCGGACAAACATAAACTTTTTAGATGCTCCCGCTTTTAACATTGTTACAAGGCAGAGCGATAATGGTTAATTCTTATAATTTCCAAAATCAAATGAAAAAAATGCCTTACTCAGTTGTGTTGTTTTCGGGTTCAAGAATTCCAGCATGCAAAAAGATTCTCGGAATTCTTGACTCCCTTACTGACACATTTAGCAAAAAGATTCAAATGGTAGCTATTGATGCTGAGGTATCAAAAGATATTACCAATGAGTATCATGTTGCAACAATTCCTTCATTAGCTGTTTTTTCTCGAACAAAACTACTATACTTCTATAAAGGCGCATGGACTACAGAGGGAATTACCAAACTTTGTGAATCTTTAACAACATCAACTGTCACAAACCTTGAAGATTGCTTCGATGTTTTCGATTTTCAAAAGAAAGAACCAATTAACATAATTGTAAGTGATATTGAAACAATCAATAATATTGATGCTATTTCACAAGGCTATGGTGGCTCAATTCATATTGGTTCATTATCTAATCAGACTTTGGCATCCCAAATTGGAGTTGAGTTTGCCCAAATCAGGAGACCTCTTGAAGGATTTGTTGTGAATGTTTCATCTTTGAATCAGAACAGTATTCAAAAGTATCTCGAACCCCTAATTGAACGGATAGAAAGCGAAGAACATATGGGATCATCGACCAAAAAATACTCTTTGGTGTCATTGATGGATGAAAAGGATCCAATTCAAGGTTCTTATATTAGCAGCCTCTTCAAGAATCTTTCATTAATGTATGTGAATAATATTTCATATCAGGTTTGCGATTTTTATAAATGTAATAATATTGCCCGAAGCATGAATATTATCGAGTTTATTAATCCTTTGTTTTTCTTGTCATCAAATACTGGAATTCAAAAGAAAATAGAGCTTTTCATGAATCCCACTCCTCAACAAAGTGATATAGAAGTATGGTTGAATGAAATTGTCCTCGGAATCAAGCAAAAGGTATCGCAAGGCGATTCTCCATTAAAGCAGATCTTAGCGCGCGAGTTTTCCACCCATGTTTTGGATCACACAAAAGATGTTCTTTTATTGGTTGCTTCTCCCACCATGCCAAATTATCAAGAATCTGTAGAAAAAGCTTTGGTTCTTAAAGAGCTTTTTGCTTCATTCAAAACCATAAGGGTATATGAGTTTAATCCCATTACTCAGCTAGTACCTGGCCTTCAAATGCCGAAACATGATAGACCTCAAATATCAATATGGCCCGCCCAACAAGGACAAGGAGGAGCTTCTTTCCCTGCAGATGTACCAATCCCCGCAATGATCGACAACATTTTGAAGATGGTGTCATTCCAGCTCAAGCCAGCAGAAATGCAGTCATTAGCCAAAAAGCTTGAAACCATAATGTCCAGCAAAAAGAAGTAAACTTTACATTCGGTATTCAATTAATTATTAAGTTTATTAATCGTCTTTGTGTTTAAAAACGAAATGAAAAGCACATTTGACACACATGTTAGTTTATCTCCAAAAATAATGGATAAAATCAAGCCTCTTTTGAGTGAAGTTGAAACTATTATTATTGCGAATGAAATTACGAAGATGCATAATCATGGTGGATCAGACTCAAGGATTTTTGTTATGACTAACGGGGCTTTGTTTCTATTTAGACAAAAAACTTTTGGAGGTATCGAAATTTCTCACGAGTTTACCATTATAGATATTAGGAAGATATACTATATTGAACCTCAATCCTTAACGTTTTCTTTTTCAGACAAATCTTTAGAAATTAAGACAGACAAAGCTTTCATAATAGCGAAAAATATATTGCATTTAGCTTCATTGATATATTATGGCAGAGAATGCCCAATTGATTTTGATTCTACACCATCATCTATGCTGAATCAGATAAAATATACGCAAAGACCTATAAATTCATTAATTACCAGATTATTTACATATTCTCATGTTTTTAAATCAAAAGTATTACCTTTCGCTATCCAGTATTTATCTGATATTGACTCTCATCCACCAACAACACACAAATTAATATTGGCTTTGAGCCAAGGTGATCCTTCACCCACATTTGCATATGCTTTGGGATTTGATTTCGATGTTAAGGCATTACTTCTAGATAATTTTAATCCCAAGTATCTTGATGTTTTCCTTCCACAGTTCATTGGAATATCTATGACAGTCACAAAAATTGCATTTGAAAACTATAGGGAAGTTCCAGCAAATCCATTTGTTGTTCCATCTGCTGATGCGTCAAAACTTTCCGAACTATCATTTAGGAATTGTTGCTTTTCTTTGATTAATTCTGTTATGGATTCTTTACAATCTTTCAATGGACGAATTTTAACACTTGCTTTTGAAAAATGTAAATTAGCGGCTCAAGATATACGCAGTATATTTGCTATTATCAGGAAATATCCTGCTTTCATGAAGCTAAAAATATTACGTTTTGACGATGGTGCTGCATCTCAAATGGATCTTGAAGATTTCAGCCTTTTATTACCTAAAACTAGATGGCTTAAAATGCTATCTATATCAAGCGTATCAATTGATGCATCAGTAATATTAAAATGCGTATTCAAATACTCAATCACACTTAAGAGCATAGCTGTAACAAATTGTAGGTTTCTAGAGCCAATTGAGGAAGGTATAACTATTCCGCAATGTATAACATTAATTGATATAAGTCAATGCGAGGTTACTCCGACATCAATAGCATCATTGAGCAAAATTCTTTTTATTATGCCTCGGAATTCTGCAATGACTCTTTATTCATCTGAATTAGCATCATCATTTCCTTCGTCTGATGTTCTGAGGGCTTTTTTAGTACCAGAACCGAGACCAGTATTAACCGAACTTAGGTGGAATAGAAATGAATTATCTCCTGAAGATTCATCTTTGTTTTTTAAGTTTCTAAGAACTCAAACGACATTAAAACACTTGACTTTATCAGGTTGTTTTAATGAGAGGATTTCCGAGAGTTTACCCCATTTTGCTAAGTTTATTCAAGATGGCTACCTACAAGGATTTGATTTAACAGGATCTTTTCGTCCTGGTGGAAAAGAAGAGCTTATAAAAATGTTACGCTCAATAATTGGTATACCAACACTTCAAGTCATTAATGTTGATAAAACTGAAATCGGAGATGAGGGATTGTCTGTAATATTAAAAATTATCAATGCAAACCGGCATATGATATCTATAAGTTGTGATGGTGCTAAGCCTTCTTCAGAAGATTCTTTACTTTCATTCTACAATACAGTATATGCATCAAAAAACATTACATGCGTTGGGGTTCCAAAGCTTGATCTTGCAAGCTTTGGGCTAACTCCTAGTGCCATCAAACTATTAAAATCCAAGAAACCACCAATCAATGCATCAGCAAGACTTGTTTTTTATGATAGAATCGCTTCTGAGCTTAAAGGGTCATCTCAACCTCGAGACATTTCATCTTTGCTGCTTGAAACTGGTTTTTCTCGGGAATCGATGGCCAATCCTCTGGATGAACTCATGAATGTAATGGGAAAAATGGTACAATGTATTAAATCGAGTTCCATGGATGAAACCCTTGGTGATAGTTCTTCTGTGGCATCAACATTCATTGGTACACTCAGAAATAGTTCAATCATCAAGCCACGAGAATCTAAGGTGAAAATCGATTCATCTTCTGCAAAAAGATCCAGATTATATTCTGTGTCTAAATTGATCTCATCTGAAAGCGACTATGATACTCTACAAACCCTTAACACACGAAGAGACAGGTCTTCAACTGTGTTTCCAAGTAGGAACGATAAATAATTGTAATAAACTGATAACGATTAATAACCTAATGAATATTAATTATTATGGAAACACAAGCCCTTGAAGGATCTGCGGTATCGACCCTCCTTTCATCCATATCTCCATCTTTCTGTAATGCCATTAATTTAGTTTTACAGTCTATTACACCATCAAATAATGATAGTATAACTCTTTCTGGTTTCGTCAAATTTGTTTCGTACTTTCCTTTGTATAAATCTCAATTCGAACCAGTATTTGAAAAATGTGCTTCATTACTAATTAATAATACTGAATCGGGGTATCAATCTCTTCGTTTGTTTTTCCCTATTGTGAGTTTATCTTCCAAAGATCCAGTTTTTTCATGCAATAAAGCTTCAGTTCCATGGCTTTCTAAGGTTATTAAGAGAGATGATAGTGATATGTTGTATAGATTTTCCTTGTTTTACTTCATTGAGAACTCAGTTTCATGTATAATGTCTCGTGTTTGCAAACTTGGCAATAGTGATATTATCAATTCGATTATTCCTAAATACATTGATGATATTTTGAAGATCGTTACCGGCCAATTTTCATCTCAATTGTTATTTTTATCAGTGTATTATTTCGAAGAGCTCTTTTATTATTATTCTATTAATTGTCCAATTGAATCCTGGCAATTATTGCTCAGATTAATAGCAACGAAAGATAAAGACCCAAGTAACCTGTCATTTATATTTGGATCTTTATCTTCATATTCTGTCTCAAAAATTGTCTTTTCTAAGGAGCTTATTGCCCAATCCCAACCTGCTTTTGCACAGCTAATGAATGATTATAATGAGACACAGACTATGACTCAGCATTTGACTCAAAAAGGTGTTTTTATATCGAATATTGTTTCTGGAATGATTAAATCTCCAATTAATAATAGACCATCAGAAATTATTCAACAAATATATCAATCAAACAGCCAAAATATCAAAAATCCTCAATCATATCCAATTACATGCACATTTTTTACCTTAACCAGTGATGAAAGAGTCAAAACCACAATAACCCAACTCTTGAATTCTGCTAATAACATATTTTATCAGGTTCCTGGTTCCGAATATTTAACCCTGTTTTCACTGAAGAAACTCCTTTGTGGCAATAGCTATGAGGTTCCATATATATTGAATCAAAACCATGATAATGTCAACTGGAGGATTGATAAGAGAGATATTTCACAGCTTCAAATCATTTTTAAGTTAGTAATGAAACAGATTAACATTTCATTGCCTCAAAAACTGCTTGGTCAATTTATATTCCAATATGCTGTGTCAAATGTATACCAATTTATTAATAACTATTTGGATGACATTTTTGAATCGAAGTTTTATGCTCGGAATTCCCAAGCTGTATACGAAGCATGTAGAGATTTAATTCTTTATTTAGACCCCTCTGAAACAGAAGTAATCAGAACAAAAGCTTCTTCTTTTTTGGCTACACTGTTACCAAAATTTGTAAATGAAACCAGGTGTCAAGGTGTTGTTGGAATTCCAAATTTTGATTGTTCTGTCACTTCAATTATTGAATCTTCTCTTCCAACCATTTTTGCTGCACCACATATTAAGAAAATGAGCTCTGATGTTGCAAAACTCCATAAACTTGTATCAAAAGAGAAGAAGAGCCCTGTTACTTTTGAGATTACCAATTCCATCAATACTACCAAAACTCTCCAACTTTTTGATATGGTTACAGTGTACTCTTTTGCATTTTTTACTGTGATAGACTTTTCTGATGCGTTTATCCAATGTTTAGTTCAGAATATTTATAATGCGAATTCATTTATAAGTGTTTTATCCGCAAAAATTTTGCATTTTATTGTGAAAGAAGATTCATTCCGATTAGACAATATATTGGGTTTAATTATTAAAGAAATTCCATTAACTAATGAGCAAATAGCAGTTCGACTATTATCTATCATATATATCCTAGATGGATATATTCAAAGAGAGAAAATTTTGACAGATTCCGTTCTCCAGATTCTTTCACCCATCATTTTTATTGGGCTTTCTTCTTGTTCATTTGAAATAAGATCAATTACTCTTGATCTTTTGTTAATGTTCCCACAGTTCGAAACATTTTTATTTGATCAGAAGGCATCAATAACATCAAAAGTGTTACTCAAAATTTCCAATATTTTTGGTGGCAAAATTGATATAGGCTCATTGAATGCTTTAAACCTACAACAATTCGAATCATTTGTTGTATCTGGGTATGAGTTTTTATATTACACATATTATACAGTATTTTTAGAAGAAGTCAGCAAATCAAGCTTTTCATCTTTATTGGTGTACTCCCTAAATCCAGTAGTTGACTCATTTAACAAAATGATTAAGAGTACAATTGGAGGATCTTTCGAAATGGGTTTGATTTATTTAGCAACATTCATTATATGTAATTGGAAAAATAGGAGTAATATAACTATTCTCGAAAATATAATTACCAATTCGGTTCAAACTATTGAAAAAAACATTTCAAATGATCCCTGGCAAGCAATATTTTTAGTTTTCGCTTCATCAATTAATAGTGAAAACTTGTTTACTATGCTGAAGTTAATTGGTGTCGAAGATGATTATAAGATTAATGCTTTCTTTTTTGCATTATCCCATTTTTCCCAGCAACTCTCAATATTTGATGAACCAAAGCAGTTGGAGGATTATTTGACAATTCTTGATGGATTATTAGAGAAGTGGGATAAAAATAACATTTTCGCAATTAATAATATAACCAAAATTGATATATCATCTCTAGCGCCTAGTATTCTTGAGAATTTGATAGGGTTTCTAAAAATAGTATCAATTTTGTGCTCTCAGTTTTTTAAATTGAATTCTGGATCAAAATCTGGACCAATTCAACACCACTCTTTTTGTTCCAATTCCATTAAAAGGGAAAAATGGTTCCCTTTTATGATCTCATTAGCAATATCCTCAATCAACACCCCAATATTTACTTATGCAGAAGAAGCTTTTTCCTCATATTGTTCAGTCACTATTATTCCTGATAATCTATTTGGGACATATCTTCAACATATAATATCAATTGCCAATGTTCACACAATTGCTTGCAGCCATATCTTATCAAGAAGTGTGGCATTTTTATTACCAACTTTTATTATGAGATCATTAACAGAGCCATCATTTTTTGCGTGCATGGCTCTATTATTCCCACCCATAAAAGGAATAAGAATCGATATTCAGGAGTTAGCTGAAATGGCTTCCAATCCAATCACACCTCGAGATCTTGACTTTTACCGTGGTATATATTCAAATCTTGGACGAATAATATCTTTAGGTTTATTATATTTATCAGGAGATATTCAAGGATTTGAGAACTATGCCCTACAAATGCTGTATCACCTGTCATTATCGAGCATCTTATTATCTCCTTCTGGTACTGATCATAGCAAACTTATTTCCTTTTTCGAGAACTATATAACTAATATTGAGTCAAATGGTTCAGTAATGAGCTTTTCTCAACTTTTGAATCTCTCTGATTCAATATCTTGCTCATTTAAGTTTTGTTCCGAGCAATTTATCCATGAAAGCTTTACGATACTCAGTCACAAAATGTTCTACTCTTTTGCTTGCCTATTAGAACCATGGTTTAAAGCGATTCGTCTTTCGGTAAGGCCAGGTGAAAATGTTCAGAATAACTCGGAAAACCGAATCATATCAATAGTGCCCGATACCCCTCCTGTTTTTGTCTCTTACTCAGCAATATCTTTCTTAGAGGTGTTTTTGAGAAATATTATTACCACACCTATCCTCCCTCCAATCAAATCATTGATTACAGCTCTTGCCGCAAATAATTGTGACCTGGAAATGATATTTGTATTCATTATCAATTCATTTTCTTCATACAAGGAACAATGTATTACTCTTCTTTCATATATTTTAACAATTCATCCTCAATATGCTAATTATGTGCTTTCATTTTTACAATTTCGATTTTGGTACTACTCTGTAATACAGCTAAGAACATTTGACCGATTCTTTGACTTTGAACGCTTTTTGGGCGAGTTTAAATCCCGAAATGGCGCCGAAAAATCAGAAAGCAAAGCTTCCGATATTGATGTGACAGAAATATCTTATTATATACTTGAGATAATTGTTTCTCTTACTAAGCAATCAAAATCTTTTGAAGAACAATTCCTACCATATATCATGTCATATTCAATTGTTCAGCCAAAGGACAAGAATGGACGATTATCTAATGCTTTAATAACCATATTTAATACCGAATATCCTATTCCTGATGATGTTATAAATCGGCTGAACAAGGCACAGCTTGAAATCTTTAGTAAGGAACTCTTTATGTGGGCTACCACATGTGGTGATATCAATATTGCTATCAAATCCTTATCTTTTGCAACTTCATTTGTTGAATTTTCTGATCCTTCACTGATAGGTATTCTATTAAGGACTCTTAAAATCATTGTAATATCATTATACGAGCATAATAATCCTAACCAAACAAAGAAGCAACAAAAACACCTTACAATTTTACTCCAAGGAGAAGAAATGTCTGTTAAGATTTATTACAAATATATAGGTTTAGTTATTGAGCTTTTATGGAAAGTAGCTAATCATTTGCACACTGCTCCTCTAGAACTTATCGTATCTTTGTGTGAGTTTTCTTTATGCTCTGATAAAGAATATTATCCTGTTTTTGATAATATGATTGATGGTCTTTCTTCAGTATTAAAATATTATATCCACAACCCTTCATCAAACATACCAGAAGTGGGAGGAATATTGGCACAGATTGCCCAATCTAGTTTTATTCTTGAAAAGAAACGGTCATCTTCAATTGTTGCTGAGACATTTCATGTATGTGCCCAATTGGCATCATATGGCTTATTTGGTCTCCTTTTCCCAAAGAAGACAGCCTTTGTTGACGCTCTTGATCAATTCCCAGTTTCTGTTAGTGTAAGCCCACAAATGGCTGCAGCTGCTACTATATTATATCTTCTTCCTTATTTCTCATCCAATTGCACAGAGTCGATGTTTAAGAGTATATCTGCACAAGTCCAGTCAATTTGCTCAATTAATATTTCTCCTCTTTGGAATGCTTTTCACAATGATGAAGATATTTATGGAAAAAGTGTTACTCAAGTTGTATCATCTTTGGCATCCATATCCCAATCAACTTTGGTGGCCATGGTTGTAAAATTATATTCCCAATCACTGTCACAATCACCATCAATAGCTCCTGCAATATACCTTTCTGCCTCTGTTTTATATCCAATTGTACCAACAATTAAAGGTTTTATGAGGATAGCCGTCCCTGGTCTTAAGGAGAAAGTATACTTACATCTCGAGTCATTAACCCGATTTCTCAACGAGTACCAGAAAAATGGACAATTTGGTTTGTTACCGAAAATCGAGCTTGCGGGCACCTTTCCTGTTCAAAACCTTCCATTCAGCTTTGATATTAAGAACTGGAATCCAACCGAAGAAACAAACCAGTTCACATCTATTGAGCACCTACCTCCATTATACCCAACAGAATGTGGATTTTATTACTTTGATATAATTTCTGAGCTGAGAAATAGAAACCAAACGGTTCAAATTGTACCTTTCACTGACTGGGCAAACTTGTATTATCTTGCAGAATCTGTTAAAAACGTCGATTGTACTGTAAGTTCAGCCGAAATCGATATTTTTGATGCAAATATTGAGCAACTCACAACTATTCTAAAAGACACCAATAAAACCGAAAGCCAAGTTAGCCTCGCATCAAATCAACTGAGACAATCAATGTCATACGAATTTGACACACAAAAGCCACAATTTGACGTGCAAATAGATGATATTCTCCCGACTATGAATGAGATTGAAGCAATTGGCTCACCACTTTTTAACAAGTACTAAAACCGGAATTATCGTATTACGATTATTTTGATACGTTATTTAAATGGCTTCCAATCCTCTTCGTGAAATTGCCTCTATCTCTCGCGATATACGTAAAATAGGATGGGAAAAGCTTCCACGTCAGATCCCTCGGGCTTGTTTAATTTTTTGTAATATAAGAGCTCATAGAAACTCTGAGTCTCCAAAAGAATCTCTTAAAATTGCCAAACTTGCTAAATACTTGAATTGCGAGATCTTTCTTATTGTAGATGCCACTCTTGAAGAATTTATTGATGCCATGAGACATTTCATAACCGAAGTGACAGAGTTTTTGTTGATATTTACCGCAGCTAATAGAATTATCACAGGAAAGAAGACCGAAACCCCATCTATTCAATTTAAAGATGATTCTGTTGATCCTGAACTCATGTATGACTTAATCAATTGTAAGAATCCAGCTTCACGAGTCTTCTTATTGATGGATGCTATTGATCATCCATCTCATTGGGATCTTAGTAAATTCCCAATGAACAGAAATGGCATTTATGTAATGTCAGCTTACCCAGATTCCTCACAAAAGGAAACAATTCAGTTTGACTCGGCTATGAATGGAGTTTTCTCTGTAGCTCTTTCTAAATCTATTAAAGCAAATCCAGATGGAACTTTGGCATCGATTTCGAAAGAAGTTGATAAAGATTTAACCCCATTTGGACAAAAGACTTATGTGTCGTCACACCCTTCAAATCTGGCGGAATCTTCTCAGTTCCTTATCTAAATATCTTTGGATTATTGTTTTACTCTTGATTTTCGGATTCTAAAATTAGTTCAACAATTTTATATCTACAATACTCTTTTGCAATCATCAAAGGAGTTTTTTTCATATTATTTTCAGCTTTTGTGTTAGATCCATTGAATAAAAGACATTTAACAATAGGTATATGGTTAGAATACACTGCTCTATGAAGGGGAGTCTCTCCAAAAAGGATTTTTTTTTATTGATATCTTGTGAATCTATATCTGCATCATTATTGATTAGAAATTCAACAATATGAAGGTGACCATTCACTGCAGCCTCATGAAGTGGTGTTTTACAAATAAACTGGAATTAATTTTTAAGCTCTTAAGATTAACATCGACTCCAATTTGTACAAAGAATTCCACAACGCTATAGTGCCCTACATTTGCAGCATAATGAATAGGTGATCTGCTACCGAGAATTGGTGATACATAATCACATTTATATTTAACCATGTTTTCGATACATCTTAAACATCCACAATATGCAGAAATATGTAACAAAAGTAATCCATCAACACTTGTATTGTCAATAGAGCAATCTCGATATTTGTATTCTTCCTGTGTCCAAGACGGAGCCAATGAGCAGATATGTAGCATTGTATTTTGATCAGGGTCTGCTTTAAAACCAAGACCTTTACGACAAAGTAATTCGACTGCTTTTAAATGATCCAAATCCATAGCAACTTCAATCGGAAAAAGAGGATAATTCGCCAAAAAATCTTTATCCATAACTTTTAAAAAAACTTCTATTATATCAATAAATCCAAACATTAAAGAATATAGAAGGGGAAAAAAGTTTTCCGCATTGATTGCATAAACATCAGCACCTTTTTCAATTAAATACTTGACAATATCGAAATATCCGTGAAATGAGGCAAAATGTAATGCTGTTGATCCAACAAATCTATCCCATCCATCAACTCCTGATAGGTATTTTTGATTAATATTCTTCATCTTGGAAACAATTCTTGCTACTTCTAGAAAATCTCCATTTTGAATGGCAATAAAGATCATATTCTTTTCGAAACATAATTTGCTGAGAACATCAACAATTATGGATAGATTAGGTCTGTCAAATTTGTTATGATTCCAACATTTTTCGATTAAACATTGGATTTTTTTTGGAGAATTAGCTGAAATGTCTGGTCTCTCTCCCGTTTTTATTTTTTCTTTCACATCATCAAGATCATCATCTTGAAATGGTAGTTCAAAATGAAGAAGTTCCCATAGCACAATTCCCAAAGAATAAACATCTGATTCAATTGTTAAAATGGTTTTAGATGATAATAATTCTGGAGATTTCCATCTTATACTATCATTTAACTCAATTTTGCATGGGATATGAGAATTATTCCTTCTGTTTATCTGGGAAAGATATAAATCAGAAATAATGATTTCCTTTTTTTCATCCAACAAAACCATATTACTCTGAAGATTTTCATGGTAAATATTTAATTTATGCAAAATATCCAATCCTTTTGCCATTGTTAGAGCCATTTTATATCTGGATTCCATTGTAAGTTCAATTCTCTCCTTTTTCACTTTCATCAAATATTCCTGTAAAGAAATGCATTTTCGGTGCTCAATAACAATGTTTCCCCCATATTTATCCTCAAAGCTTCCAATAAACTTAAAAAAGCAAGGATGCTTATTCAATGCAATCAAATCATTTATCAACTTTTCATCATAACATTCTTTTTTAATCCTTCTAATAGTACAATCAACAGTATCCCTATATTTTGCAATCAATATTTCCCCAAAACAGCCATCAACATATCTCCCTTCAATTCTCACATCTGATTCATCAATCCTCATGTTTCTGTCTAGCAATCAATTACACCAATCAATGTCATTTTTTGTAACCACGATAAAATAACCTTAGCAATTTTATGAAAATATTTTCCAACCATATTTGAGATGAAATGATCGTCGGCCACTTTTTGTGAAAATTGGTCAAAAAAATAACTCAAAAATTCAGAATATATAAAAACTGTTTATTTCAATAAACCGTAAGTTGAGTCTAATGGAGTTTCCTCCTTTACTCTCTCTTAATGATGTATTTTATTCTTTATCAAATCATTTGGAATTTGTGCCTTTTATTACTATTTATTCCATAAATCAAACATCACGAACAGTTTTGAGTAAACAGGAACTCCAACCATATGAAATTCAAAGGTTTGAGATTCTTGGTCGATTATCTAATTTTTATAATTTCAATTTAATTGGGAAGCCTATCGTTTTTCCAAAAACATCTTCTGACTTCTCAAGTTTGTCAGGGTACCACAGAAGGATATATCATTCTCTTCTTGCGATTGAAAAAAGGATCAACGAGGAAAATGTGAAAAACCAGAAGGATAAAATTAAGTTTTTACAGAGATTTATGGATTTCATTGTTTCTTTTCCAAATAATCTTACGGATATTATATTAAAAGTTGATGAGGTTTCTTTATACAAGTATTTAAAGGAAGAAAGCCAAAATGTTATTTCTATGAAAGCTTTTCATTCATTTCGGCTTCAATTACTCAATCGAGTAGTTTCTTCTCTTTCTACCCCAGAATCTGTAAGATTTGAGCTTAAAAGAATGATTGAGATTATGTCTTTGACAATAGATCCTTCTACATCATACTTCCCACAACACCCACTTCAGATTTCTTTTGAAAGAGTGCTGATGTCTCCAATGTTACCATATGCAAAAGATATTAACGAACTGATTGCAGATTTTCCTGATTCAGATCCACAAATGTTTGTTAATTCTATTTTCGATGAAGTGGTTGTTATTCTGAGAGATCTTCAGTTCTCGGAGAAGAGGCATGATATGGCACTTGTACTATTACTTTATAGATTAGTTTTTGATCGTGTGTATTCTCAAAATAGCCAGTTGAATAAGTCATGTCCTGATTTGATTTCTTCTTTAAGAAGTGTACAACTAAATGAGCTTCCAATTCCTCGTGAGTATTCTCCTCCAATGGATGAAACAAAAACATGTGTAGACGTTTTTCGAAAGGATCCATTTTTTGCAAAAGCTATTGATCATCTTGAAAATGTAATGTACTATATTAATCCATTCGATATACTTTCATGTGTATATCAAAGTATTCAACAAATTGAAAAAGCTGCAACCATATATAGCAGGGATACACCTCCATCGGTTTTTGCTTTTGAAGTTACTTTTGGACTCTTTATTGGCGTTCTACTCGGTTCTCAGATAAAAACATGGAAGAGCGTTGTTAATTTTGTTATGTCTTATACACCTCAAACAGGTTTGGCAGCTCAATTTGAGTATGCCAGAGCTAAAATGGAAGCATCAACAGCAGAATGCGAGAGAATGATACAAGACATTGAGTCAAAAGAAACAGAAATACAAGCAAAAAACTTGATTCTGGGAGTTAGTAATCCTTTAAACAATATGGTTGCGTGTTAATAAAAATGTGAGGAATTTTACTCTTGTGGTTTAGCATATTCGTGAATATCCATAACGTCTGTCTTCGAAATATATTCTACTCCGGCTTCAGTAATGTGAGCAACAGTCACTCTACCACCAGAACCGGAATCACGGAATGTAGCATGATAAATTGCTCTTCGGCCAAGTTCACAGGCTTCATCCTTTGTCATATTTGGTTTATAACATGTATCAAGTACGCCTAATGCATATGTTGAACCACTTCCAACAGAGAATTTCTGACCTGCTATTCTTGAACCATCATTATCTATATAAAAGATGTGTGGACCAGTATTATCATAACCACAAATCATCGAACCAATGGAAAGACCATATCCCTTATACTCATATAATTCATTAACAAGAATCTTCGATGCTGCAGCAACTGTTAATGGTTGCTGATACCTGAATTTATGAAGTCTATATAATCTTCCCAATGCACGAAGCCAATACTGACAATCAGCAGCACCGCCAGCCATTGTTCCAAGAATATTGGGAGCAAATTGAATAATCTTCATCACTGTACCAGAAAAAATAAACTGTCCACCAGTGGCTCTTGAATCTACAGCTACAACGATTCCTCCATTATATATAAAACTCAAGGTGGTTGTTCCGTGTAAAGCTGCCAATTTCGTAGAATCTTTCGAATATCCAAGATTTACATGACTCTTTATAAATCCACATGGATCTGGTACATCTGCAGGCTCTAAAGGCGTGTTTTCTTCAAATTCAATTTCATCTCTGTGAGAGGAATATGAGATATCAAACATTGACCAATTTAATTGGTAAATACGGTTGTTTTCAATAATTGAACTACTCTAGCTGGACAACTTACTTTACGGCTAGTTTACTTTTTACCCGCGGGTTTTTTGGCTGGAGCCTTTTTAGCTGGAGCTTCTGCCTTTTTAGGCTCTTCTGCTTTCTTAGCTGGTGCAGCTCCCTTCTTAGCTGGTGCAGCGCCTTTCTTTGCTGGAGCTTCTGCCTTTTTAGGCTCTTCTGCTTTCTTAGCTGGTGCAGCTCCCTTCTTAGCTGGTGCAGCGCCTTTCTTTGCTGGAGCTTCTGCCTTTTTAGGTTCTTCTGCTTTCTTTGCAGGCGCTCCTTTTTTGGCTGGAGCACCCTTCTTGGCTGGTGCTTCTTCCTTCTTTGTCTCTTCTGATTTCTTAGCTGGTGCGGCTCCTTTCTTTGCTGGAGCACCTTTCTTGGCTGGTGCTTCTTCCTTCTTTGTCTCTTCTGATTTCTTGGCTGGTGGGGCTCCTTTCTTGGCTGGAGCTCCCTTCTTTGCTGGTTCTTTCTTTACTTCTACTTCTTCAATTTGAGGTTCTGGTTCTGGAACAGGTACAGGTTCTGGCTGGGGAATAGTAATTGGATTTGGTAGAGGAACATTAAATTGATTTGGATCTGGAAATACAGGGTTCACATTAAGTGGAGGCAAACCAGGTTGAGCAATTGGCGGGAATTGAAGGCTACCAAGTCCGCCAGTTTGATCCATTTGACCTGGAAGAGGTGGGAAACCAGTTTGGAAACCCGAGTAATTTGGATCGGTTCCTGGTAAAGGTGGGAATCCACTTGGAATTGGGGTGTATCCCGGTGCCAATGGAGATGGTTCAATAATCTGTCCGGGTGTAATTTGAGCTTGCTCAAATTGGAATGATTGTCCTTCAAGTGGTTGGAGGGGTGTAATAGCGTTATCCTGTGTTGGATTACTTGCTATTGGTGCAGTAACCTTGAAGTAGTCAGTTGGCTCTTCGACATTTGTACCATTCAATATTTGAGCTCTGACTGTAGAATCAAAGCGAAGATCAAAGAATTGAGTAATCACAGTTTCAAAATTCCACCTTATAATATCTGTAATGAAAAGATTGGGATCCGCTGCTTCATTAAAGCGTTGAACAAATGGAATGAAGTTCTTGGAAATAAAACTGAGAGCTACTTCTAAAGAAGAAACTAAAACTTCAGGGGTGCACTCGTTGAATCTGATAGGTGTGTTGACATCACCTAATGAATAAAGGAAGGACTCGAGCTTTGGATATACATTCTTTTCAAGTCTGTTATTCCATGAAGCAAACTTAGCATCCATTTTTCCAAAGCAAAAGATGCTCTTAAGAATTTTGGTAATTCCTGTTACAAGATTTGGATTGGCATTATGATAATTCGGATCGAATAATTCAGGATTTTCCATTGCAACCAAAATAAGTCTATAGAAAAAGAAGTGTGACATGGAAAGGAAAACATCTTGCTTATTGTCAAACATTAATGTAGAATAATACTTGAGATATGAGCATACAAGTTTGATTGGATCTGGAATCAATGAAGAGCTGTTCATAATAAGCTTCAGAATTGTATGTACAACTGGTTCGGCTTGTGATGCATTTGTAGGATCAATATCTTTAGTATGGATATAATCTAATATCTTTTTGATAAAATCATTGAAGTATGATTTCCCGTATATTTGAATAATCACAGTTACAAGATTAAGGAAATTAGAGGGTATCTTGAGAAAATCTCTTAGCTTGAAATCCTTTTCATACATATCACTGCATAGAATAGATCCAATTAGCATATTCATCTTTTGAGCATGTGAGAAAATATTTACATAGGCCTCCATCAATGGCAATGATTCTATATATGGATGGCAAGTCGAGTGTACTGAGCATTTAACTATAATCATGTCATTGCACGTGATTGATTCATATAATGCATTATAATAAATAGGTGGGAATGGTTTCATATAGGATGACATATAATATGGGAATGGAGAGTGCTTCCTTTCAAAAGCGGTTCCCCACATCTGTGCTTGGTTAATGTCAACAGGTACAAAAGTTTTAACTTCCACATTCTGTTCGTCCAATACAACAACCGTCTTTTGATCTTCTGCCATCTTTGTTCTTGAAGCTTTAACTTCAAACTCTGGGACAATTCGAGATTTCCTGATGGAATACATTCTAAACATACTATCTGTTGACAAGATAGCCCAATATGCTTTTTTGGCTGGAGGAATAATACAACGACAAACGGCTGCCACGTAAGAATTCATCAAACAAGACTTACGGGACCAAAGCTTAGGGAGAAGGTGAGATGAAGTCCACTGCGCAAACTTGGAAGGGTTCTTAGACTGATATGTTAGCCTGATAAACATATTGACAATCGAATCGATTTGTGGAACTGTGCGAGGAATGCAAGGAGGCCAATTGGCAGCAATGTTATATAGTGTCTTAGCATGAATCTTCTTCTTCACAAAGTTAAGAAAATCTGTTAGAACTTTCCCGCCATTGTCAGTTATCTTGGAAGCTGGTATCTTATCGACAGCAGTGATAATGTCAGGGAAAGATACTGCTGGTGGCTCGCCATTGTAGAGCCCCAGACTTTCGAATGTTTCGTCTTTTACACCATTTATGGCACTCTCATGGATCCTGTTAAAAAGTATAACTTTCAATTTAGCATTAGCATTAGCATAGCCAGATAATGTTTTGGGCTTGGAAAATAGAGCGTCCGGATTGACCTTGGGCAACTCAGGTGCTGGTGTTTCTGTCTGTGTCATTTACAAAACTAAAAACGTATGAATTTTCAATAGGCCTTAACAATATTTGATAACTCGACTGTTATTGCATTAATTTACACAAACCGAAAACAGTTTATTTGAGAAAGAAGAAAATTGACATTTTGAATAGAAAAAATAACCTATAAAATATTGTTAAGTGTGGTGAATAAGTTCAGAAATATATAAAATCTTGACATAAAATGGATGTATTTACCCGACTTCACAGTTTATCTCTCAGGAAGAAAGTTTTCCGGGCACCCATTGTACCAGAGGCTCTTCATTCTACAGGAAAAATCCCGTTATTGCTTGTACAAAGTGAAAAAAATTCTGTAAATGTAAGATCAAGTCCCGAGCACAATATTGTTTTTCCTTCATACCCCATTAGGAAATCTGCGTCTAGGTCAGACAAACGCGCTGAAGAAGGGAGCATAGAATGTAAGATTCATGTTCCGAAAAAGCCTCAGATTTTTGAGTGTAAATCACAATTGGAGAGATTTCCTTTTCCAACCGATAATCTTGGTAAGGGCATTCGTCTGTACTCTACCTATGCTAATTACCTTGATAGATCAGGTTTTTTATAAACTCTGTATTGTTGGTTAAATACGTTTTTACAAATGAATCAAGAAAAACACGAACTGATAAGTTATAACAAGAAATTTAAACCAGGGACTGCTGGTGTGAAAATCTCCTTCAGCCCAGATGAAATGGCATTTAGCAGAGATGATATGCCTCTCAAAGCCGCAATTGCAAGGAGGGAAGTATTGTTATCTCTCCAACCTCAAATTGATGGTGTTTCTCGGCGATCATGGAACAACGATGTTCAGGTGTTGATTCCACACGAGCCATTTAATCCACAAGAAATCCATGTATCCAAAAAATGCGAAAATGATCCTCAGTTTAGACCAGATTTTTATGACCCCTCATTAAAATGGGATGCAATCAGTACTAAAGATTCAAAGCTACAATCAAAGCAGTTTAATGAGTTCACCCAGAAAGCAATCGATAGTACACACAAATTGGCGCCAAATGTTGTCAAATCCCCTCCACTTGTTAAGAGGCAAATTGCTTATGCTAATATGATCAAGGAAAGGGGAATTCCAGCGGCCCAGCCACCACCTCCTTTCATTGTGAAGAAACCCAAAGTATCAGATGGTTCAAATAAGAGATTGAAGAAATTTGAACAAGTGAAATCTTATCATGATGGTGTGTTTCAGTTTTCTGATGCAGTTGGAACTGAATGCTGGTCTTGTTGCGGAAATACTGAAATGGATTCTGCTGGCTGTCGTGTTCAGAAAGTTAACAAAATGTGCAATCTATATGATTAGATGGGAAGTTGTATTCCAAATAGTAAAATCATTGTTGAAATATAATGCTAGCCATGGTTTTGTGCATTCGAACGAGACCACCTTTTTTCCGTTGGAAAAAATGGTCTGTATTCAGATTTTTTAAAGCTAAATGTGATTCTTGTAAAGATTGGGATCATTTATATAAAAACGTCGAAAGATCATTTCCAATTCAGGAAAGAATTCAGTTTTTTGATATTGATTGCTCAAAATATAGAGATTTTTGTTGTAGGTATGATATTGTTGGGGTTCCTTCAATGTTTATAACAAATTCTGGTTTTTATAATTCATCCAAGTATATTGGGAAAAAAAGCAGCGAAAGAATATCTTCATTTATTACTAAAGCCACAGGAATTCAAAAAATTCCTCCTAAATCTGTAGTACATGGATCGATAATTGATATTGTTGAATCAATATCCACTGGAAAATGCACAATAGTTGTATTCTTCAAAAAATTATTGCCTAAATATATTGAAAATGCACTAGACTTGTTTATTGATAATGAGGAAATATCTATGTATTCAATCGACATTGAATCAAATCGATTTATTGCTCAAAGTCTCAAAATTGTCGAAGCCCCATCTATATATATAAGCAGTCTCTCTAAAAATATTACTATTGATTTTCCAAATACCACAATCGAACTATATTCAACAATAAATTCATTATGTTTTGGTTCTGATAGAGCTAATTTAAGGAGATTTATTCGAAGCATTGTGGATGGATTACCAGTTGAGTATATCCCGGATATTTTTGAAAATGTTTGGAATTTAACATCTTTCAGATCTTTTCTTTATCAATATACTAGTGTAAAGAAATACCTATTAAAAGATACAATTAGGCAACTTAGGAAAGAAATTATTCACCCATTATTAAAGGGAATTATTGATTCTTTGCATTTGAAAGCTCTCGTTCTTCTCTCGGAACTGGATGAATAATTCATTTCAGTGTTAAAATGATCCCAAAATAACAAAATGTATCATTTGATGGATTATCAATGTATATATGATCGAGAATATGAACCCAAATTTTTGTTCAAACTAGATTGGGCTGAATTAATTGTTTTTTTTCATTTTCATTCAAAAATATTTCGTTTTAAATATTGATAGTTCTATTTGTGAAACAAATACATTCATGAAGCAAACAAAATGTTTATTTTACATAAGCTACAGATAACATACAAATGCTGGGATTAAGGAGATCGGATGACAATTTTTGACTCGAGGGTTTGTAATATTTGCTCAAGATGGAATTTTAAAGGAAAATTTAATTCAAAAGCAGCTAACTCAATATATGAAAAAAAATCCACAATATTTCTGTAATGTTATCATCAGGATTAACGTTTTGCACAATTTTATGGAACAATTTTTGTAATGGATTCTATAGGATATGGACTCCCTATAAATACGAATCTGAAAAAACCAAAGAAAATTATCACAATGAAATATTATTTAACATAGCATTTTTGTTTTTGATGATATATGTAAATTCAATATCATATTTGTATTTAGGAAATTCTATCTGGGCCCTCTTCATTTTGGATATCACTTTTTATGATTATCTAATTTTTTTAGGAAATGTTAGGAGAATTATTAATCTTGTGTTGAATGTAATACGAATCCCGCAATTTTTCAAGATTCTGAAATACATTTTTTTCCTATTAATCTCGAAAAAAGAACATAAAAATACCAAAAAACTAAACAAAATTACCAAACCAAATTCATTAACTAACAAGATTATTACAATGTTGATCATTATTTTTGTATTGTTATTAATTTTGAATTTTGCCTATTTTGAAAATCTGTATGATCCAAAACAGCCTCAATTGTGGTTGAATGATAATGAGATTATTTGGGATGTTAGTTTGGGATGTGAAAACGAAAGTATTGATCAAGGAAGATCCTACATACATATAAATATTAGTATTTCTAATTGTTTCTTCAAAAGATATTCATCATACTCGGGAAATGGTGGCGTAATATATGTTTACTTAGGTTCTTACTCAATGAATGTCAATTACTCAATGTTCTATAACTGTGTTTGTTCTTCATGGGGAGGAGCAATTTACTTCTGCTCTTCTGATTCTTGTTTCAGAATGATATGTGCTAATAGTTGCTCTAGTGGAGCTTCAGCTGGGGGTCAATTTGCTATAATTCTAACTACTCGTACGTTTCATGTGGAGCATCTGTCAGTATCAAATTGCTCTCATAATATATATGGATCTTATTCTATTCACTTATTCTCAACTTATCTGAGAGTTGACAACACAAATAGTTCAATGAACAATGCTAAAGAGGGTTCTGGTATTCGTATCTCTTCTCCATCATCATTCACAAGCTCACACTGCACTTTCTCAAATAACAAGGTATCTGATGGAATTTGCATATACTTCTTTTCTAACCCAGGAACAATATCAATGTCATATGCTAACATTGTTCATAACAACAGTCCTTCTGATGGAGTTGTATATGTCAATGGAGCATTTCCAATGATGATGTATTGCATATTCAAGAATAATCAAAACACTCTATTCTGTGTATGGTCAGGTTCTCTTGAAGTGTCTCATTCGTTCATAGATCACTCTGGATCTTCATTCTCTAGATCAACAACAGTATCAACATCAAATAATAATTCATTCACTAATACAATCACTTTTCAATTACAATTCTTCAATTCGCTGCATTGTAATGCTGATATACCTCTTGAACAGAGAACTCCTGAAGATACTCTAATGAACACCCTAAATGAACCTCCAAATAATAGCTCAAGTGCGAATTCATTGAGATTAGTGCTTGTTTCTCTATCAATTTTTGTTCTATTAATCAGCGTTATTTATGTATTAGGATTAATTATAAATTCTAAACAAGAATCTTCCAACATGTCAAGTTCAAAATCAGATGGAAATGTTCTTGAAACAGTCTAATATAATAAACAAAATTGACACAAATCTTTTTTTTATTTTTAGTTATTAATTAGTTTCTTTCCTAAACATTCTCCTAATCATTCTCTCATCCCAATACCTACTCCATATCATACTCATCATCTAGAAAGAACAAATCAAAGATCATTTCCTTTGATTAAGTTGAAAGAATACCTTCATCACCTAATGATCAATCAAACAAAAATCTTAAAATAATTCAAATCAAATTCCGTATTCATCTTTTCAACAGTTGGTATGTTTTGATCATTGTAGTGATGATATATTACAATATTGAAGTCAAAGGAATCGATAAAAGAATCAGAATAATAGTTCATCATCATTTGAAATTGAGAAGAAACACAAGAGAGAAGAGAAGAATGATGGTAATGATAATAAGAGAGATCATTAAAAGAATCAGCATCATGATAATGTCTCTAGTCCAGATGTCTTCTGATCATAGTAAAAGAAGATACTCTTATTTGTAGTGTAGTTGAATGATAAAGAGACAATTTGCAATGTTGTTTTAGGAAGTGAAAGTGAAAGTATTGATAAAGGAAGGTCTTAAAATGATCAAAAAAGTAGTATTTCTTATTGTTTCTTAAAAGATACTGATCATATATGGGAGATGGTGGTGTAATATGTGTTACTTGTAGTTCTTGCTCAGTGAATATCAATTAGTCAGTGTTATATAACTGTGTTTGTTCTGGAGAAGGAGGAGCAAAGTTCTTCTCTAATTCAAATTCATCTCTCAGAATATTATGTTCTAATAGATTCTCAACATCTTATCAACATTTTGCTTATCTTTGTGCTTCTCAGGTGAATCAAGTGGAGCATCTATCAGTATCAAATTGCTCTCATACTAAATCTGGATATTATTCTATTTGGATTCAATCGATTAATCAGGGAGTAAACAACACAAACAGTTCAATGAACAAAGCTGAGCATGTTTCCGGCATTCTTATTTGGTTGCCATCCGCATTCACAAGCTCACACTGCACTTTCTCAAACAACAATGTGTCAAATAGCAATTTCTTTTACCTCTATTCTGGCAAAAATCTGATGAGTTACTTGTTGATAAAAAAGTTAATCGTTTATCCACTTTTCAGACTACCTGAATGTCGAATCTTGCATCTTTTCTGGATAATTACTCTCCTTTTGATGGCGAAAACGAAGATATGCCACCTTTAAAAAGGCAAGAGCGTATTTCAAATAACAAAATGGAAAAGGAATTGACAGCAGAAGAGATCGAAGAACTAGAACGTAAATTAGATTTATTGGAACATAACATAAACACTCAAGAGGGAGACCTTCAAACAAGAAGCGTAAATTTTGAGCCTCAACCAAATTGGCCATCATTTTATCCTGTTGTATATTTTGAAATCAATGATGTGACAGATGAACTGAAGCCTTATGTTCATGAGGCGTTTTTTTGCTGGTGTGTGATGGCAATATCTTTTTGTTTGAATTGGATTGGATGCATTTTGCTATTGTTTGCAAAGAACTCTGTTGCTTCTCCAGGTAGCAAAGTATCATTATCGTCTCTGTATCTATTTTTAATTGTCCCCCTTGCATTGGATCTTGATGCTTTGTCGATTTATCAAGCAATGGTTAAGCCTGTATCAACTTTAACTTATACAAAGATATTTATTTGCTTATTAATCACTCTGATTTTTGAAACACTCCTATCAATTGGAAATGAAACGAGCGGGAGTGTTGGTATTATAACTACAATCAATGTTTTTGCCTCAGGTAAATATGGCATAGGAATATTTACCACTATTGCCACTTTGGGATTGATTGGCACAACATTTTTGCATTTTAAGCTATTGGCAAGGATTTGGGGTTATTATCGAGGTACTGAAGCAGGTAACAATATGAACCCTGATTTAAAGAAGAGTGTTGCACAGTTCATAGTGGAAACAATGCAGTAAAGATTTTTGTTGATATGTTTCTATTGCTGGATCATTTCATCAAATTTTAGATCAGAGTCATCTTCAATCAGTGTAGAAAGAGTAACACTACAAACATCATTATTTCCCTTCGATTTCGATATGGAATACATTATTCCAGAAAGCATAATTACAGGTATATTCTCAATCAGAAACTCAATCCAAAATGTTAATAATATATACTGTTTCCTCCAACTTCCAAAATTCATCATATAGTACAAATATATAGGATCATCAAGATTCACTAATTGATAATATGTGATGGACACAAAAACAAAAAATGATATCAAAAATAATAAGATCTTCATTTTGGATAAAACTCTTTCATCAAAAAACTGTGATAACTTTCGTGTTTGAACAAATACATTTGTACTTGTTGCAATGAACAAAATCTTTGCAAGTTGATCAAACATATTAACAAAATACGCACATGTATAGGTATATTTTGCATAATTCATATTTGCGAAAAATACAATAAAGACTTGAAGCGAAAATACACTAAAAATGCACAAATAAAACAGTATATGAATAATGAAAACTAATAATTTGGAAAAAAAAGACCTCATTATTAAGGATATTGATACAATTTGTTTAGCCATGTAAAGATAAAGAAAGGTTTGAAGATTTTTTCCCAAATAATTGAGAAATGATGTATGAAGATTCAAAGAAACTTGTTTGGGAAGCAAACTTACCATAAAAACACACAAGGATAAACAAGTAATAAGCAACCAAAAACGGATAGTTAATAATTGGGATACACTTTTTGGTGATAGCGAAACACCAATCGAAGAAACCAAAATATAAGAGAAAATGATCAAAAAAATAGAAGATCCTATAACACTCAGATTGAGTTCTCTTATATCACAACTATATATAGTAAAAAAAGGTAAACAATTTTCCATAATTTTTTAAAAAAAGATTACTTACCGGAAATGAACAAAAATATTGGCACTGGCTCGAATTGTCCAGCCCGCAGTTCTCCCTAGTAAAAGGCGAGGGAGAAAACCACAACTATTGAGCTAAACTGAGTTTTGGCCAAAAAGAGTTGAAAACAAGGTACTTAATGTTAATCCCTAAAAGCCAATTATTTATAAAAAGTTACAAATGAATAATACACTTAATGGGCTAGTCTTAAATAATATTGCGGGCCCATTTAGCTGTTTATCTGATATCTATCAGAAAACTGAATTTAATATACTGAATGGAAGACTGAATAGGTTTTCAAATCCATTTTTAACAAGTTTTTCCTCCAATTCTGATCTGAGATTTGAATATTTGCAATTTTCTAAATTCTTGTCATCTTCAATATTAATATCAAATTTTCTGATTTTTAATCATTCACATCAAGTGTTTTTAATTGGGAAAAAGTATTTTTATGATACAATAGGAGCCTCATTTTCTCATTGCCTTTTTGTTGATTGCAATGCGAAAGGTAATATGAAGCTTTTTGATTCTGGTGGCGCTATTCAAGCAATTAGGACAAAAGAAGAAATAAGGGTATTTGAACTTAATATCACACATTGTATATTTCAAAACTGTTCTGCAAATAATAATGGGGGTGCTTTGGCTGTTGAAGAAGCTAATGTTACTATTAAATCGAGTATTTTCAAGAATTGCTCATCACCTAATGGAGGTGCTTTTTATTACAATTCTCCTAATTCCAATCTTATGATATTAAATCATTCTTTGGTATCTGGAATTCCCCCAAGGCAAAACCCAATAAGACATTATGGATTGGTGTTGCACACTTTACAACTCGAAATCAAAAATGTGAATATTACTAGGGTTTGTCGAATGAATTCTGATGGAGCAAGCATGAAAGTATATGGATCAACCGTTGATATGAAGTATATAGTATTATCCAAGCTTCAAGGGGCATCAATTATAATTTTTGAATCATCACAATCAACAATGGAGTATGTATCAGTGAAAAGATGTATTACAACAAGCAATGGTATTTTCTATTTGATTGGTGAAACAAGCAAATTGAAGGGAAGCAATATTGTTTTTAGGAGATGCGTTTCCATTCTTTTTAATGCGAATTCTTCTACAATAATCACACTCAAGGATTGCGTTGCCACCATGACAAATACCTCTGAATTGTTCCATCCATCTCTTCAACATTTTAGCGGATTATCTTTTAAAAAAGATGCTACATTTTTCGCTAATATTGGAGATCCTCATATAGATAATATATTGGCTACCCTTAGTATTAGGTCAATGAAAACAAATACTTTCACAGCTAGCGCCAGTTTTGTACCAACTAACCCTTTCACGGCATCTTGCACACTCAGTGGTCTGGTTTTTCATAGAAACAACAAAACATGGCCAGATTTCAAAAAAACTTTGAAGATCATTGCTGTTGCCGCAACAGCTCCAATCCTCAAGGATGTTGTTATTGTATTTTAGGCCAATAAAACAAATTTTGTTTTTTGTGGATATATCCCTAAAAAAACTAGCAGTTAAATAAATGCAGCAAACAATTAATGAGCAAGAATCCTCATCAGATGATATGATAAATATACAAATAGAAGAGTCTTTAGTTCGAGAAACACTAATGTCAATAGATTCTGCTAATTTTACTGAAGACATATTTACTTTATTAGGTTTTGGAGTGATTCTGTTAATTATGATATCCATAGGTATTTTTGGGCCACCAATTTATGATGATAACTATCATGAATTTCCAATTACCAAAGAAATGGCGATCACAACAGAAAACGTTTTGTTTAAGAATATTGTTCCAATGAATAGAGCAGTAAGCCTCAATTTATATATGAAAAACTCAACTAAAAATCTTCCTGGAAGTTATCCGATTTCATTTAACTACAGAGTTACATGTTACAAGAACCAATCTGTTATTCAAAGAACTCAGAGGATTGTTACTACAGTGAATGCAACAATGGTGCCAAAATACGACAACTCTCTCCCATTGCTGTTATTTACAGATCTTGTTCTCAACTATGATTCGATTGAAGTCAAGATTGATATGGATCATACGGCTGAGTATTTTAATAAGGGTATTATTGTTTTTACTAAAGGATCCCAGTCACATTCCGCATTTCAAGTTTATTTCCGTATTCTTTTGATGGTTTTATGCATTGTTTATCTTCTGTTTTTCCTTCTACGCTTATGCTCAATGCCTATTAAGCTTTGGCATCTTGAACAAAAACTAACAGTTCCTCTATTATTCCTTGCAATTTTCTTTAATAATCCATTTTATGTTGTACATATTGGGAATCCATCCCATGTTTATGTGATTCTTGATAGAATTCTTTGCGCCATATTCCAAAACTACTTCAAGTTTTTCATCCTTGTACTATTTGATTCTCTAAGATATAAGAATAGGAAAACTGATAGCTGCTTTTTCCTCCCAAAGATTGTTTTTTGTGTTTTAATGTTCATATTTACTGTAATACATGGAATATATGATGATATCGTCGCTTTTGGAGAAACTCCGTTAAACGGAGATCCACTAGAGTCAAAGCTTCGATGGACTGAGTTCGGATTTTTCCTTTTTTACTTGATTTGGGCATCTATATCTGTGATAATGTCTGCATTCCAGGTCGATCTGACTGAAAGATATAAATTCAATGTGTACGCATCCGCTGGTGGAGTCACACTTCTATTAATGGCAGTGATTCAAGTACTCTTTAGATTCTTCAAGCTCTTTGGAGATAGCTCTGTTAACTTTGTAATGACATATGCAATCCAAAATGTGTTCGCTGTCCTAATGTCATACTTCCACTGGCCATACGAAGTCCTGACGGACCAATACTACGGAGACTCAGGGCAGCCCCAACAAGACCTGAATCAGAACCTGAACAGTCCCGAAATTTAAATAATTTACATTTATCAACATTTTATAAATTTATGGAATTCGATATTTCGCAACTCTTTACAGAAGACACAGCTGATACTGTTGTTTGTTTGCTGGAAGGTGACGATTATTGTAAGAATACTGGTTTAATGATGCTTTCTAATGCATTTTTGCACGGAGATCCAAGCACATTATCTTGTTATCCACTAGGAAAAATTATTGAGATATTATCGAAGATAATGAGTGAATGCAAGGATTTGGCGGTTTTAGAATCAACATCTAATTGCATTTATTCGTTTTTCGACACAATGCCAACATTGAGTGTTAGGTGGTACAATGACTCTCTTTTACATTTTTTGAACACCAATATAGCTGATTTCTTGAGCTATGATTCATTTTTGAATTGCTTAAAAATTATCAATACAATTCTCGATATTGAACCAGAAAGGGTTTTTAGCTCAATACTCTCCCAAAATATATGCAAAAACTTATCTAAGCTTCGTACAATCGACAAAAAGTTTGCTTTGAGGGTTTTTCAAAAAGTAACTTGCGAAGCTTCAACCAAAGAGTATTTCTCAAGCATCCCTTACCTCATATCATTCATTGGGGATTCTGATTCTACCGTATATTACTATGCAGTACGAATAATCAATGATATTTTTAAAGTTATTGAGCCTTCATCATTTGATGGAATCTGGTTGCAAAAGCTTATTTCTTCAACGAATAATTGTGAAGATCCGAATTTGATTGTTGCACTATTAAACGCATTACTTAGTGCTTCAAAGAATTCTATTTCTGGAGATTTTATTGCTCTTTCTAATTTGAATTTTCATCGATTGTTTTTTGGTAGCGATTTTAAGGGCAAAACTGTAGAGGTTAGGAGATTATCCCTGAATATAATAACCAATTTGCTCCCTGATCATGATCTTCCAGCTGATTACTGGTATCCAAATAATTTTTCAATCCCACACCAACATGAATTTGCTGTTAAGATTCTTCCATTGATCGTTGAGATGATACTATCAAAGAATGGATGGGAAACTTTGACACTCTCAGCTTTAGCATCAATTTTATTAATAGAACCTTATGAGTTTTCTGATAATCTTATTTTCGCGATTGGAGGATTATCTCAAAATTCTCTTTATGTGCCATTTGTAGTATTAGTACTTTTGGCTTATAAAGATATTACAATATCACAGAAAAATGGATCTTTGGAGTATATTTATAAGTATGAACCAGAGCCCCTACTCAAAGACTGGTTTGATAAGAAGCTTGTTATTATAAAAGAGAGGATCGGGGAAATTCAGATATCAAATCCATATGAGAGTGTTTCTTTTTCGTCTATTCATGATATTTTCCATTTCTTATCTAACAGTCATATATCATCTTTTGAGTTTCAAAAATATGGTCTTCTGAAAAAAGCTTATGAAACAATAACAAACACTTCAAGCAATGATTGTGTGACAACCAATGAGAATATTGAATTATTGTTTAAGTTAGTACACGGAGTGCTCACATTTGCGCCATTTCCTTTCATTAGAGATGTTTTATCTGGTTATTCATCTGCCAGCTTAATTGGAAAAAGTGTCGGAATTGATGTTAAAACACCAGAGGATGAGAATCCTGATATTTCATTGGGTTTAGTATTATACTTAGGAGGACTTGGAATTTGGGCTGATTTGAAAGCTAACCTGTATACAATACAGGATGTTCATGCTTATTTAACTACCTGTAAATATAAAGATGTAGTTAAATATCCTGTTCTTAATGGACTTCATTTGACTCTTATTTATAATTTTATTAAAGCAACCGATTTTGCTCCAAGGCGGAAACAACATTATGTAATTGATAATAAGTATTCATTTTCTGCTGATAACGATATTTTTAATTCTTTGTTGCGCTCATTGAAACATCCTTCATCGTTTTTATCAGGAGATCGCCATCGAATTGATTTTGTTGATGGAGATATCCCTAAACCTACTATTAGTGTAAATTATGATCTCCCAGAAGTTAGTCTTGAAGCATTGAAATTCTTGGAAAGATTACATGAATTGTATCCTGAGTTTAACATGGTAATACCGGAATATGATAGGTTTATAATATCCAAACTCTCATCTTTGCTTTTGACTTCTGGCTTTTTCAGTTCTGAATCAAAAATTGTGTATCACTATCCATTTCTGTTTTCTCCAAGCACCAGACAAGCTCTCTTTTGCATATCTGGATCTGATATGCTTACTGGGTTGAGCTATATTGAACAAAGATTCAATCAATCTATACTGAATGGTATCAATTCTGAGATCAGGGTTAAGTGTTGTATTCGAAGATCTCATATATGGGAAGATGGAAATCTCTTAATTGAAGCAATTGGCCGTACTCCAATTCAATGGGATCTTTATTTTGCAGACGAAGAAGGAATCGGATCAGGACCCACACAAGAGTTTCTTTCGTTGTATTCTAAGGAATTATCAAGAGCTATTAGGAATATTTGGAGGAATGATAATCCCAGCAGCGAGTATGCATGGTCACATTCAGGACTCTTTCCATCTCCTTATGCTGATTCCACATTGTTTTATTGGCTTGGCGTATTATGCGCCAAAGTTATACAAATGGGAAGGATAATACCTATACCACTCTCTCTTCAATTCATTAAAAGACTCCTAGGAAAAGAAGTTTTGATCGATGATGTTGATCCAGTATTAGCAAATAGTCTTAGAACCCCAGAGGGTTTAATCGGACTGCCATTTAGTTATCCTTTATATGATATTCCAATTAAAGAAGGTGATATCGATGAAACTAATGTTTCAAATTATGTTGAACAAATTAAGAGCATTACTACTAATTTGGACGAAATTTGTATAAAGTTTAGGGATGGATTCTCTACAGTTATTGCTTGGGAAATGACAAAGATTTTAACAGCTCAAGAACTTCTTACTCTGATCACAGGAGAATCTGTTGTTTTTACCGGTCAAGAGTTTAGGGATTCTATTATTGCATCCCATGGTTACTCTATTGATTCTCCTCAGATTACAATGATGTTTGAAATTATTGATGAAATGTCTTCTGAGTATAAAGAAAAGCTTATAAGGTTTATTACCGGTTCTCCACGCCTACCTGTTGGTGGTTTGCAATCTATCTCTCCTAGATTGACCATAGCAATGAGATATGTTGAAGGTAATGAAATGACTGATTCAACTCTTCCGACTGTAATGACTTGTACAAACTATCTGAAAATACCTGCATATTCAACAAAACAAATCATGAAAGAAAAGCTCTTTAAGGCCATAGAAATGTGCCAAACTACCTTCCAATTTACATAAATAGCTTGTACATTTATTTGGCATTTTTAACTATTTGAATTAAGCCCAATTACGAGATGAACAGGAAATATATGAATGAGAATGAAAACATCACGCTTATTTCTCTCCTATTAATATTCTTATGTGAACATAATAATACGTAGTATGTTCTATATGGTGTTTCTTTTTGAGTATTCTTAATAGTAATTCTTTGTGTATCTCTGATGGTCATTTCATAGGTATCCATTAATGTTTCTATTGGACTCTCCATCAATGTTTCTTTTGGACTCTCCATCAATGTTTCTACTGGACTCTTCATCAATGTTTCTTTTGGGCTCTCTATTAATGTTTCTTTTGGACTCTCTATTAATGTTTCTATTGGACTCTCTATCAATGTTTCTTTAGGACTATTCAAAATAGATTGCATCATTGTTCGTGATGGTTTTGGTGATGGTGCAGGAGCTGGAATCTCAGCATTACAGAAATGAGATTTGAAAAAAACAAATTGATATGTTTGCTTCTTCGTCAAAGAATTATTCGTTCCTGTTGATGAAAACGAAGAGTGGTAAACAAAGGAATGAGATAAAATAAGAGACCCGGAATTCATTAAGAACAGAGCTTTTTGATTCAAATCAAATATAGAGTACTTTATTTGTTGTAACCCATCAACATATATAATAGCTAACATGTTGGAATAATTATCAATTACATTAGCAAATATCACTGTTCCTGTGTTAGATCCCAAAAAAATGCAAATTGTACCCCTGTTGTTACAAAAAGTACAGTATGAGCTTGAAAATGATAAAGATTCTTCTATTCCAATACTAGAAACCTGACTTGCTTTGTTCATTGAACTGTTTGAATTGTCAAATCTCGGATTCGCATATTTCAATCGTATTGAGTAATATCCGATACTAGTAGAGCAATATGAAATTGATAAATACTCCACTTTATTCTTATTTGATGCTAATAGATCAGCAAAATGACCATCACCAGAAACAGAGCACATATAAGCACATACCATTCTTAAAGACACATTTGTTGAAGAGAAAAATATTGCCCCGCCACCACTTGCCAAGCAATTTGCAAACATCGAATATGATACACCAATAGAGTAAGATCCTTCAGAAACATAAATTACTCCCCCTTTTCCTGAAAAAAGAGCAGTTCTAGAAAAAGAACATTCAGATACATCAATATCAACATTATCATATGATCTTCCTTGGTTTATACTCTCTCCATCACAACTATTAATAACACCGCAAATCGTTAACCCGTTAACTCTTATCTTATTCCCAAAGAAACATGAATGTCTCCATGATTCTGATGATATCTTAAATAATCCAACCAATTCCAGAATAATCAGTGATATTAAAAAAATGCTGAGCATTAAGCTATTCTTCTTAGCACCAGCTTTATATGGATATATGTATTTCCTAACATCAATAGTTTTTAATAAGAATCCCCTATAATACCCTGGCATATAAAAAATAACCTTATTTTTGTGAGAATTATTTAATTGAAATATATTGCTAGAAAACGACAGTCATTATTCTTGTGGCTGGGTGTTTTTATGACTCTGGAGATATTCATTTTATAATAAATAATTTGGTTTTGTTGGTTCTCTAATCACACATCTTATTAATCCTTATCCGAATATATATGTTCAATAAAACAAATAATGAACAAATAATGGTTGAAAAATGATTAAAAACTTTGGTCTGTTTCCACAAACAGATCATTGATTGCCTGGTAATAGGATCGCATTGGTGTATTAGACATAAAAACAAATCTGAGAAAAAATAAACCACAACTTTGAATATAAAAACAGATACAGGAATGATTGCAGATCTTTTGCTATAAACAGATTGCTTCAATAGCAATGAGATATCAGAATAGTTTCTCTTCACATGCCTCCCCTCTAGAGTCAGTACAGCTACCCTAAATGAAGAAGCAGAGTTGTTATACTCTTTACGAAGCCAATAAATCCCCTTTTCAGTTTGATTGTTATTAAAATGAATTTGAGCAATATATGAACTACTCTCAATGTAACCCATCCAATAGCTCATTTTCATCATTCTTTTTCCAACTTGAATTGCAGATGAGTTGGTTAAACCTAGAGGCGGAGACTTCCAGAATTTGTCCCATTTTATTAACATTAATCCTGCGTTATATGCAGCTCTCTCAATCCCAATGTCGCCCAGTTCCATCCATAATTGGAGAGCAGTTTCATATTCTTTGGAAATGTATGCTTCTTCTGCTGCTTTCCCTAAGCTATTCCATGGTGCCTTCCTCATAATTCTCCAAAGATACTTCAAAGCCCTTTTTTCATTGAATTTGTGTTGTCCGTTCAGAAGCATCATTGCAACATTCAGAATTGCTGGGCTAAATCCTTCATTGAGGAGTTTCTTAAACTGAATATATCCTTCAGTAAGGTTTTTTTCTCTATTCCCTTTTCCTGAAACGGCTATTGAGGCAAGATTAAAAACAGCTCCATTATGCCCTCGATCCGCAGCATCTTTAAACAATTGTATTGCCTCATCAATATTATCTTCTTCAAGATGGATCAATCCCATACTTGCTTTAGCATTAGGATCATTAACTTCGATGCCATCTCGATATAATTCTCTTGCTTTCTCGATATTTACATCCATTCCATGACCAAAATGGTTCATTCTTCCAATAAAAACCCTAGCCCTTACATCATCTTGGTGCTCCTCAAATATTCTTCTTGCCTCATCAATGTTTACCGGCTGTCCATACTGCCCTTGGTAATGTACTAATCCCAGTTCTATGAGTGCATCAATATCACCTCGGTCTGCTTTGTACTTAATGAGGTTGAATTTTGCTTCATCTTCAGATTTAGGGGGATTTATTGAAAGATCACTGGATATTCTCTGCAATGCAACTTCTTTTTCTTTATTATTATCGATAGCTTGGCATATTCCATGAGATACTCTACTGAGGGAGTTGGCTGCATATCTTACTGAACGAGGTCGATGTATACCAAATGTGTGACATGCAGCAACATGTAGTATCGATCTCACTGACTTTTCTTCGGCTCCTGCAGTGGAATACACTTCAGATACCATTAAATCAGGCTGAGGAACCCCAATTCCATATCTGTAAAAAAACGCTAAAGATGAAAAAGATTCCGAATATCCCAATTTTGCAGATTTCAAGAAATAATCAAACGCCAGCGAAAAGTTTTTCTCGAATCCAAAAAGCCCAAACTCATGTAATTCTCCAATAACATGTATTGCTGGAGGAAATCCCCTAGATTCCAAATCTTTTATTAATTTAATATTTATTCTGGAAATATTCTTCATAGCGTTAAAAAACTGTTTAGCAAATCGAGATCCCCATTTTGAATGTGAGAAATGATAGTGTGGAACAACAATATGCGTCGATTGATCAGTTAAAAGATATCTAGATGGGTATTTTAAGGAAAAATTAGAGCAATGGACAAACACTAGATGAAATCCAAAACAGAGCATTTATTAAAGTGACTTATATTCATGAAGAACATGTTCCAAAAAGAGCCTATCTTGATTCATTTTAGCGGGATCCACTCCAGCTTCTTTATATTGGTGGAGAAATGCAGCACTTTCAAACATTTTGTGGAATCTTGATAACACATCTTCAAGTGGAGTTGCGATTACTTGCGAATTGGCCATCACTGTGGCATATCTATCATATCTAAGAAACTTCTTTGAAGAAGTTGAAACTAATATTGGATCAGGATTATCTGAAGGAAAGAATCTCTTGCAGTTCATTAAATCAGAGCCAAACACCTTAGACCTACCTTCTTGTGTGTCTTCTCCTCTCAGAACAACCCACAATGAGTCACACTTTTTCATTACTGTGCTTTTAGGTTCAATAATCCTTCGTATTGTCGGAACTCCTTTTCCAATAAAGTTACCTGTGGCGGTCATTCCAAGAACATTCTCTACTAGAGTCGACCACTGATAGTTGGTGTATCCTTGGGCAGCGTCTGATTCGATTGGGTATGAAAAGAGTGACAAAAGTCTTCTTGTGGGAACTTGCACTAAATGGGATAGTGGTTGGCTAAGCAATGGAACTGTGCATATCTCGTATGAAGGCAATAAAACTCCAGATAAGTTACGGCTGAAAACATCATTCATATCAGAGAATGTGACGTTGTCAGGACCCTTTTGAGTCGCGCAAATCTCGTGAAGAACATCATTGTATGTGACAGTTACAGCATCGCTGTTTTGTAGCAATGAGGAGAGTGTTAAAACAGCATTATAGTTCTGAACAAGCACTTCTCCACTATTGTAAGGCCAAACCACGTTTGAAACTAGCTGAGCTCGAGGCCCAAACGTGTCTCTAACGCATTCAGTAATTCTTGACCCAAGACCTGAACCAGTTCCTCCTGCTAAAGATTGGAAAAACATGAAACCTCCAAATCGGTCACATTTTTCTGCTTGGTGCTGCAAACGATCCATAACTTCGGTTTTTGCAGTGAAACCATTTTGGGAGTATCCGTATGCCCAATTATTTCTTGATCCACATCCCTCGGCCCAAATTGACCTTCTGTCAAATTTCCACGTGTCGTATCCGGTTCTTTCCTGAAGTACATCCGTTACGGCTTTAACTTCGGTATCAATTAATACACATCGAGCAACATACTTATGATCTGCTGTTTCATAAAACAAACGTTGTTTTGCCGAAGGATCTGTATACCCAGATGCTTCAGACATATATACATTGGTAAATGAGGCTGCCATTTGAACTCCGCATTGTCCAACTCCACAGGCAATTAGCTGAGTCATTAAATAAACGAATTTGGAGAACAAAATGTTTAAAACCAAGGATAAGGATCTTCTGTGTGACTATCAGGGCTTGATGCTATTTCAATGAGCGATCCTAGCTTTGAAAACCACTCGATTGCATAATTTTCATTATCTATTGGGCTTGTTGGGGGACATATATCCATTAATCTATTCCTTATGATATCTCTAGATTCAATGATCTCGTCAAAAGAGCTGGTTTCAGATGTATTTGAAATATGCTCAAGGATTGAATCGAATGTGTCAATATTGTGGAATACTGACAATGCAAACGAAGCGAAAGAATATTCAATTTCATATATCGAATTCTGTCCAAATAGCTCAATAATATTTGGACTAAGTCTGAATGATAACTCTGATGCTGGTTTGGTAATAATTGATGATAAATAAACAGGAAACAGTCCATTGTCAGTTGAAAGTACAATGTTCTCAAGGTGAGGGTATCCGGATTCGAAAACATATCTAAATGCACAATATGTAGAATATGAATTTAGCATGGTCTCCCTAATCCGAATAAATTCATTTAATGTGACTTGATTAACTAAATACTCTTTCAATAAACTATTTGACTTGGATTGGTATAGTTTTGAATGTTTTCTTTCGCTTGTTTCAATTATATTTTGCATAGATAGTACATTAAACGATGTGTTATACAATACAAAATGAGGGGCAACATCAAAAGCCCTGCAAAGAGATGATGACATGCTTTTCACAGAAGAAAAGAATACAGAATCTAATAAGGATTTAAATGCATCAAAGCATTGAAGTCCGATTATTGATTCTTCCCGACAAAGTAAGTTTGGAGATTTGGTAACAATTAACGGAAAATATGCTCTCGATGGAGTTGATGCATTTATAAGCAACATATCATTTGATAACTTAAAAACTCTACTATGAATCTGATTGAGTAATGTTGGATCATCTTTACAAAATGCAGAAATAGAAAAGATAGTTGGTTCAATTCCTTTTATCAATTCTAGAATCTGATTCTGATACTCGATGTAGCTCAATTTCGAATTAGTAATGATTTTCACATATGTATCAATAGAGAGATTCTTTACGCCTTCTATCAAATCAAGAAATGTGGGGGCATTCTGTTTTTCCTTCTCATTGAGCATTGAAAAGAATTTACTGACATTTGAAACATGAGACCCTTCATCTAAAGAAACAGAGGATGCTTCGTTTTGCTTAAAGTCGATAGTCAAAGTTAGCATTTCTGTCAGTTCTTTTTGGTGATTCATCTCAGAAAAATCAATACTTAAAACCTTATCAAAAAAGCCATTCAATGAATTATAGTATCCTAAAATCCTATTAGATTGATATTTTGATTGAAGCAGATCCATCATATTATGATTCCCTAAAAAATCAGAATAAATGTATGACTTGTGAGGATTTTCAAAAAACACACTGCTCAAAGAATCATTCCAATAGCCCCTGTTAATAATCTTAATCAATGAAAACAAGTGCGGCGCCAAAACCTTGGAATCAATAGCAGAAAAAAGTTTTGCTAAATCAATGTTTTCTGTTGACAAATGAATATGATTCAAATAAATAATATCAATTAGAGTAATTATTCTTAGTACCGATTCTTGGTATGAAGGGGATTTTAGATTAATTGATTTGCCTAAAAAATGGGAATATGCAAAAAGACTGTTCATAACCAGAGAGTTGTCTCTTTGAATGTGAAATAATGATAAACAAAATGAACCGAACAAAACAAAACTATCTGAAGTTAAATCACTTATTGGAGATACAAACTGTTGAAGATAATGATTAATAAAAGTTCTACCTGTGGCCAAATAACCATTTGGAGAATAACCGGAGATAGATTTAACCACATTTGAAAACCTGGGCGATAGAAATAGAACAGGTTCTTCAGAACTATCAATAATCAATCTTTCTGGTTTTTCAATTTGATTAACTCTACCATATAAACCATCAACACTTTTGAACAAGAACGGACATAAGGATACCTCGAGAAGTGGCCTAGTATTCATATATAAATTAGTCGATTCAATTTTATCTCTAAATATTTGGGAAATTGATTTCAACACAATAATTTTTTCTTTTTGAAACAGGGTGAGATTTGGGTGAGACCTGAGAGAATCAGCAATTTTTGAATCAATCTGATTAACAACTTCAATAATTTGACTTGAGTTTGTTTTATCATTCTCTAATGAGTTCATTAATAAGATAAGATATGAATCATAAGAGCTATTGATCATCGTTTCTTGGCTAATGGACTCACCAAAAGTATAAGATTGGAACAGAGAATTTAATGAAGCTAACACATGAGAAAACTGATTAGATTCTGGTGAAGATTGCCTAAATAAAGAATCAGCTAATTGATACTGATGTAACATTGTGAGTGCACAAGCAGAAGCAGATTTTATTGATAGATCATTTTTGAATTGAGAATAATAATGAGCACTTGGAAGAGTACATATTACATGTTTTGGAGAGCTAATTTGATTTCCAAGGAAGAAAGGAATATACTGAGAACATCCAGAAATTTTTATCGCTTTATAAGCAGTATTGGCATCAATCTTAATATTTTTTTCGAAAAAAGCTCCTAAAATTGAGCCAATGACTTGGATGAATGGATAATTTGTTGATGAAGACAAAAGTCTCACAATAAATTGTGTAAGTGTTAAAACAGCAAATCCCTCATCTATCATCTTACATAATATGATTTGGAAAATTTTTCCCGAAAGCTTCTTCAAAGAAGGGCTAAAAGAAAACAATAATAATGATGTCTGAATGGAATCTAAATAAATTGGGACTATCAAAGGCAAAAATGTATCTGACCAAAAGCAAAAATCTAGTCTTTTCATCATTAATGCTAAACTAATATGAGAATCTGTTGGTAATAATGAAAGAACTGTCTTAAAGGCTGTCATTCTTTCAGAATTAGTTGAATGAAAAGAAATTCTCAAAAACATCATTATGGAATAAACAGAATAGTCTTTCTTGATTTGGTTACCAAACCATATTATTGATTCAGAAACACGAGGAGCAAAAATAAAAGACATCGGCCCTTTAATGAGAGATGGCAACTGTCGAATCAAATAATCCTTTGAAGAGCATATAACCCTTTCACTCCTCAAAATTAACGAAACAATAGAATAATAAAACCCTCCAAACTCTTCATACAGACGCGATTTCTCATTTATGAGTTCAATATAATGGGTTTGATCTTCTGGATTAATATCTTCAATACACATGCATAAAAACCTAAAGAGCACACCAAGATCAGATATTACTTCATCTCTACATTTAATCAAATCTTCAAAACATGTCCAAAAGGTAACCAAATACCCATACCTTTCATGAATATCTATTGATTTAATAAAATACTTAGAAATCGTAGTCACACGATCACAAAGTGATGATGAAAAAGATTTAATCATTGAGATGGATATTGAATGAAGAGATTCCACATTTTTTGGTTTAATAAAACCATGAGATATTATATAGTCCAGAAACATCTCAAAATCTCGATATGATAACTTATAAACATTTCCATCAAAGTATTTTAACCCTTGGTCAATAAAAGATTCTTCGCGTGACAATAATGGGGATTCAATTGAGCAAAGGAATGATAAATAGCAAAAACTACCATATCCAAACGAAGACTGAATAATTTGATTATGAAGTTCATTAGAAATAAATCCATATTTTTGGGAGATAAGAAATCCAAATACAACTGAATGAAAACTCTCAGAAAATTTTTCAGAATTGATGTTCTGAGCAAAAAAACGAAGAGAAGTATCAAGAAATGGTTTCATTTCATTAATGCATACATGAGATGTCTCACACAGCTTAATGCCTAAACAAACCAATGGATCTATTTCCCCAATGTCAGCTCCTTTTGATAATTTCATATTAATATATCGAGATAAGAAAGTAATGATAGAGAAGGGCATTAATTTAATCAAATGATTCAGACTTAAAAATATCTCAATAACCTTCAGTCCATCTCTCGTATTCGTAAATTTTTCATGAACAAAAAATGATATTGTTTCAATGAAATCTGATGGAGAATTCTCAAAAATTGATTCATCAAATGACAATATATCTATGCTCATATGCAAAAATGGATCATCAAAAAACTTAAGATGAGAGAAGAGCTGTTGTGCTATTCCAAAGTACATGGAATGAGGAAGATAGCCACTTTTGAGCATTATCAAAGAAAACTTTAATGAATAATATAATGATTGGGTATCGGATGATGATAATAAGCTTTTCAAAGATTGAAGTATAACTTTAATTGTATCATTAGGAGGAATACTCCTTTCAAAAAGACGAAGTGCACATAACAGTATTGAAGAGTGTACTTTAGTTTGGGTAAGCTTTTTCGTTAAAAACTCCCATAAATCATTGACTGTTTTTTCATTTAAAGGGTTTGAATACTTAATAGAATGACTAAATATTATGCCAAGCACCTTGGTCGTTAACTGTGGTTGGGATGAGAGAATTTGAGGAATAATTGATGATACAAATGCGGCAGGTGAGTGTTTAAATGACAATTCAATGAATTTATCATAAATTCTGGTATGCAAAAATGATGAAATGTTAAACAAATTACACATGGAAATCATTCTAGGAATCGTCAATGATTGTCTAAGAATTCGTAAATAAGTTTTTGAAATTAATTCTAATTCAATAAATGCATGAGGACGAAGGATTGTTTTATCATTAAAACATTTAATCAACTTCAGGAAAATTGAATCAATCAATGAAGAAAACTCTGATGTCACAACATACTTATTAAATTTTGACAACGAAAATAATGTCTCGAAAGCTGATATATTGATCAAAGAAACATCTTCAATGTTATCAAAACATCTAATAAAAGACATTAGAACAACATTAGATGAATCATCTTTGATGATATCGGTTAAAACAGAAAAAGAGTGCGAAGAAACCATTGAATCGGATTTAAACACATAAGATACGCATTCGTCAGAAAACAAAACAAAAAAACGACTTATATACCGAAAAATCATTTGGCGAAAAGGAAGATCATAGCTTTTCATAAGTCCAAACACCTTTTTAATATAAGCTTCAAGATTAGAAGTATCATTAAAAAGTGCTTTTACCTGGGCTTTGTTTGCTTCAAGTGATAGGGTAGATTTCAAAGATAATTGTTTTACGATATGATATAGATTAATTGAGTGTATATACTTCCCACTCTTGGGGTATTTTGAATACTCATAAAATGCATTGAAACAACTTGAGATGACAGATGATGGCATTTTCGTTGGAACAAGTTTAGTTAACCTCCTATAAAATGAGAAACGATCATGTTGTTGATAATTAAACATCTGAAATATCTTATCTGGACTTTTACAATACTCTTCAATTGATCCATAAAACTGACTGTCACTAGGATAATTCTCAACTATATACCTAAATGCAATTTGAGCACCTCTGTGCAAAGAAGAAAAACGATAAGTAAGTGTATTACAAAGAAAGTTCAAAGTTGTTGCAATAAAATTCGGGGTTTGTTCTTTTTTTGGAATAAATAAATTAGGGGATCTTAGAATTGATAAGCAAAAAGACATTCTTCTGGATAATTTTTCAACAGGGTGGGTAATATCGTTACGGTTGCTAATAAAATCTGTTATAATCTTTGGCATTTGATCAGAAATAGGAAATGGAGTTTTCGAAACTAAAACAGCAGACAATTTCTGAAAGGCAATGGAATTATCTGGAGTTAGATCTTGTTCGGTAAGATTTGGCTCAGAAATTTGAACATTTAACAAACTTATAACATGAAGAACAACTTGTCTACAGCCTGTACTAATTGTTCCTAATACATTGTACAGCTTTTGGACAAATCTAACCTTCTCTGTATCATTCAACCTCGATGAAAAACGATTCATCACTTCTTTAAAAATATCAGGAATGTCAATTTCAAGAGGATGCATTTCTTCAGAAGAGTATAGGAATTTAATTATATGTTCATCTTGAATAATCTCTGAAAAAACTTTGGAAAATGATGATAAGCCAAGAACTAACGAAAAATTATTCTTACGGTAAAAACTAACAAACATCTCATCGAGAGATTGGGATAAATAATTATTCATATAATTCTTAGTTGATACGTATGATAGAAGAGAATCTGAAAGTTTCAACGAAAATTGAGAAATAACAGATCTACTAATTCCGCAAGAATTCACCAAAGCCAACCAAAATGAATTTGAGATTGAATTGGCAAATAAATCACCAAAAAATATAATCAAATGTTGAGAAAATTCATCAATTTTTGGGCGTATTTCCTTACACACGTAGCATGTACAAAATAGAGAAATAAGTAATGATAATGTACTGTATAGAGAATCAATATAGTCCATATAGCTTTGTTCAATGAAAGAAAAGCAGAGAACAATAAGCTGGAATAGAGAAAACACATTTTGTTTATCCCATTTCATATCATTCTCGATAGCTTCAAGCAAAGATAAAATTGATACCCCAGTATTTCCAAAAGGGATACTGTTGGGCATTATAGTTGAGTAATTATGATCTTTGATAAATACATCCGGATGTTTATAAATGGCATTAACAAGATTGAGTGCCATTTTATCATCATACGATATACAATGAGATAACCATTGGTTGAATAATTCATCTTGGCCAAAATCTATATCTCCATTTTGTGATACTATTAAATTATACAATTTGGAGGCCTTGAGGATCAAATGAGGGTTATTTGATCTAAAAACACTTAAATAAAAATCATGGTGCTGGCCGAGAGGGGATCTTTCGAAATCAGATTCAATTGTATTGAATATAGGTTCAAGCGTTGAAGATTTCATTGAACTGGTAATTTCTTCAAAAAGGACCGATTTTTTCCGATTGATTGTTTTCTGTTGTTCACTTGTTTCATTTGTTTCGCTAAACAGGCTGTTCAGCGAAATTGCTATATGGGCAATAGTCCAAAGAGCAATATCTTGATTGGGTATCCTTTTCATGTTATTAAACACCCAATTGGTTAATAATTTTTGATTATTTTTTAAAACATCCCATAAATATGGATAAACTAGCTTTTCATCATTCGGAATACTGATCCGGGTAATCAAAGTAATCATCTTCAAAGTAATCTGGGCCTCATTACGAAATGGAGACATCAACATATCAAGGCTCTCAATCATTTTCTGTGAAACCATCCCTAATAAATGAGAATAGAATGGAATCTGTTTTAATTCATCAATTGTATCGTTTTGCAAAGGAACAAGGCTCTTTATAAAATGAAGAGTTACTATACCTTTTTTAATTCCCTTATAAATCTCTTGAGCCATTACTGAGGCAAACACATAGTAATACTTTGGAGGAACCAACAATATAAATCGAATATATGCATCAAATGATGATGAGAGATCGGGAATTGGTTTGATTATAGAATTTGTCACCAAACTTTTATCAAGTTTATATGTGTTAATGTATCTTTGGTAAAAATACTCCAAAGAAACAATTTTATGTGAGGCTAGAATCATAAACCTAGTCCATTCTTTAACTCCTCTGAATAGATACTCAATTGTAATAGACTTAATCATATTGGATTTATCTATATCTTGAACTAAAACTCTAATAAATGCTTCTTGAAACTTGATGATACTTCTAAGATCTAATACAATTCGATCGATTTTAGTGACTTGCTTTTCGTATTCAATCAACCCTTCGTCGAAACAATCTTTCTGAATTACTTGAATATCGGTTGTTAAAACATCATCTGTCAAATCAATTGGTTTGGATCTGAAACACTGATCCCTAAAAGGGACGACAATAATACTCTTTTTTGAGTTCGATTTTGCAATATCAATATGAACACCATAAATATCATTAAGCTTATACATAACTTTAACAAATCGTGTTTCAAGATTTGTCAAAATATAATAAAAAGGCCAACTATCACCACTTTGATGTTGTTTTGTTATTGTATCCACAAACTTATCAACTGTTTGGCAAATCTGTTTATGTTTATCAATATTTTCTACAGTCTTCATTGCCTGGCAAATAAAAATCATCATTCTAGCCCTGGGTTCAGAATTCTTTAGATATGAATAAAAATAAAACAATAAATACCATTGAAATAATGTGTGTAATTCATGATGCTTAAAACCGGATATTTGTTCAAAATAGACGGACACCATTTTTATCTGATCACCACAATCAATCTGATTGTTTTCAGCTAATTGCTTGATAAAATAAAACCATGGATGAAAGAGATAAACCATTGATACAGCTGGAGCTGAGCTAGCTAATTTCAGAAGATGGGTGTAGCATCCTGATAATGCTTCAAATAGTTCTTTACTCGGATTCTTTTTCAAATATGTAGCTATGTTAATAAAAGACGGTGCAATAAAACATAAATCATTTATATTCAACCTATCTGGTGAAATTCGATTAATTCCATTTATAAATGCAATAAAAAGCTGCGTATAGTCGCTTTCTAAACAATATTTTTGGATTAAAGCAGTTATATCAATAATAAAATGAGATGAAATCATAGAGTAAAAGCTTCTTGGTTTGGTTTTCTCCAAGTCTTCAGAAAACATTGAAAAAACTTTAACATATTCTGGAACATACTTATCTATATCTCCGATCATTTCATGAAGTCGAAAATAAGTAGAAAAAAGTGGTGGATAATCTGTCTGAACAGGAATTGCGAGATTCATTGTTTCGGAGGGAACATAAAACCTAGGAATCAAAGAAAGCAAGAATTTTATTTGATTCCATCTCGCAAGTGGAACTGATGGTATCGAATCCTGGATAAAAGACGTTAGAATCGAAAATGATTTGGCAACATCTTCCTGTGGAACATTCAATAAATCAATATATACATTTTTAATCATTCTTGATATCTCCAATAAGCTCTTTTGAGGATTGTTCTTGATAAAACGAATCAAATCCTCCATTTTTTTATATAAACCAATTAAAAAGTGAGAAACAAAAAACCTGATTTTTAATTTAGACACCTGCATCTTCAAGGATCTTTGAAACACGGATAACAGCTGCCTTCGCATCATCTGGAGACTTGCCGCTATCAGAGATTCCTGTTACAAAAACTGATTTCGATTTTTTGATGAATAAACAAAGGTCATCACACCTTGCATAAAGAAAATCATTCGAGTATTCAACGGCAAACAGTTTTTTCTCCCCATAGGATACTCCGTGCTGTCTTGCAAGAGGGGGGTCTTTCAAATACTTCCCCCATTGGATAAAATCAGCCTGTTGACCTTTAAAATTTTCTGATTTCGCACACAAAGCTCCTTCTGCAGAAATAACGGCTGCCCCCATCGTGGAATCATCGAGCATTGCAACATACGCTTCCCAACTCATGTTTTATTAATCGTTGTGTGGCACTTTTATGTAAAATGAAGGAACTGATTGTATTTGAGGATTATCTATACGGTAAGGGGGATGAAGCAAATTTTATCCTTCATGATGTCGATTTTTGGGCCGAAAGAATTGCAAAACTACCATATTGGCGTCCTTTTTCTCTTGGAAAAGCAGTTAGGTTGGCTTCAGAGTATTGTTCTAACAATGAATTTAAAGGCAAATTATTAAGCAGGATTAATGATTGCCCTGTTTTGATATATAGGTTGTTCAAAAAAGGCATCTTTTCTTTTGAAGCCATTTATCCGATGCTGAATAATATGTATGTTCAATTGTATTATTATAGAAAACATATTGATAATTTTTATGTGTTTATTTCCAGCATAAATAAACCTGATGATTTGAATGAATCATTCTTTTGCAATGAAAATGAGATTGAGTTATATATTGATTATGGATTCCTTCCATTAAGCCTTGAGTATTGTCTCAAGTATGATGACATCGATATTTTCCGAGATATCAACCTTATAAATCACAAAGAAGCTATCTGGAGTCCATTTGAATGGTGTAGAAAACCAAATTCTTTGGATTTACTTTCTTTTTCTGGTATTTTTGGATCAATTAAATGTTTTAAATACTTATTGTTAAATGGATTTCAAATTGATGAAAATGTAGGCTTTTCTGTTGTTTTCAATGGTTCTACTGATCTATTTCTTCTTTGCCTTGGTCGAATCGAAATGCCAGCAGTTTTATCTTATGCTTCAATGTTTAACCAATTAGATTTGTTACAGTTCAGTTTTGAGAATGGGGCAGATATCAATCTAATTGATATAAGGGTTTTATTGTTTTTGATAACAAAACTCCACTTTATTCTGCTTCAGAAAATGGTCATTTAAGAATTGTCGAATTTCTTGTTAATCATGGAGCAGAAATAAATTCAAAGAGTCAAATTAATCATACTCCTCTTCATTGCTCAGCTGCAAATGGCCATCATCACATTGTTGAGTATCTTATTAATCATGGAGCAGATGTTAATGCCAAAGATAATGATAATGGGATTCCTCTTCATTTCTCAGCAGGGAATGGTCATTTTTGTGTTGTTGAGCATCTTATCAAACATGGAGCTGAAATTAATGCAAAAACTGATAGCATTGTTAATCTATTTTTTTGTGGTCACCTCTTCATTGCTCAGCTTACTATGGGCATTTTAGAATTGTAAAATTTCTTATCATTCATGGAGCAGACATAAATGCAAAGACTGATAATGTTTAAATTATTGTTGTTTATGGTCTCCTCTTCATTGTTCAGCATATAATGGAGATCTTGAAATTCTTAAATATCTAGTTTATCAAGGTGCTGATGTAAATGCACTCGATGATAAGTTTGAATGAAAAGTTATAATTATTTACCTCTTGATTATGCTATTTATCAAGTTAACCTAAGGGCTTTTGAGTTCTTAATCTATTATGAAACATGTTTTAATTCTGATTCTTATCTTCATTTTGCATCTGAACATGGACTTATCCAACCCATGGAGTATATTGTTTCTTGTGGAACCGATATCAATCAAAAGGATCCTCAGGTTAGAAGTTTAGATTCCTGATTGAAATCCTCTTCAATATGTAATTGAAGACAGCTATTAATGTATTGCTGAATTTCTTGCTAATTATGGAACAGAAAAGAGAACAACAATCTGAAAACTTTTTTGTATTCACAAAGTTTCTGCCAAAAAGTCAACTTCAGAGTTTTGTAATGCTTGATTTTTATTTGAAGTTAAGAAGTTAGCTATTGGGATTGCGACATAAGCGATTCTTCGTGTTTAATTTTTTCTTTTCTCTTAAGAATACTCTATCTAAATGAGTTTTTTCATGTAATGAGCATTTCTTTTTCAAGCTATGCTTTGCACTTTTAAGTTTTCCTTGGGATAGAAGATAAGATAAAAAAACAGAATATGATTTACTGTTTAGTCTAATGGAGTTGATACTTCACAAGCATAGCATAATGGCTATCCAATTGAAGGAGTTCATCATGCGTTCCTTCTTCTATCAGTTTGCCTTGTTTGAAAACTAAAATCCTGTCTGCATTTTTAACAGTGGATAATCTATGAGCAACAATAATCATTGTCTTTCCATTTCGAAGCTCATCAATTGATTTCTGAACAAGTTGCTCACTTTCACTATCTAAAGCAGCAGTGGCTTCATCAAGAAGAAGAATCGGAGTTTTTGCCAAAATTGCCCGAGCAATACATATTCTTTGTTTTTGTCCACCGCTGAGGCTTGATTGTTGAACGGGTGAATCATAATTATCCTTAATCTGCATTATAAAATCATGAGCATTACTTGACTGGGCTGCTTCATGTACTTCTTGTGGGGTTGCTTCAGGATTTGAGAAACGGATATTGTCACAAATTGACATTGAAAACAATACAGGTCCCTGTGGAACAATTGCGATAAGTTTCCTTAAGGAAAATGGTTTCAAATCTTTAATATTCTGCTGGTCTAATAGAATTTCACCTGATTCAATATCATAAAACCTTTGGAGTAATGAAAGAGTGGTTGTTTTTCCACATCCACTTTCACCAACAAAAGCCACTGTTTCTCCTGGACTAATGGTAAAAGTCAAACCATCAAGAGCATAATTTGAGGACCCAGGATACTTAAACCTGACATCCCTAAACTCAATTAATCCATTTGCATTCTCATATTCTATATTACCCGATGTCTCAATAACTGGATTTGAATCAACTATATGGAATACTTTGGCAGCTGCAATCTTTGCCTTTTTATAATCATCGAGAGATGTAAAAGCAACACTTGCTCCTTGAGCTGCAAGCATTAATGCAGAGCCGATAATTAGAGAATCGCCAATTTTCAATTTTCCATTTAGAACAAGGTACCCAGAATAATAAACAATCACAAATAAGAGTCCCCAAACCAAAAATTCAAATATACTATTGCTTACAGCATGTGCTATGCTTGCTTTTCTAATCACACCATAAACATCTCCAAGCCTCATGTTATATCTTTCGGATTCTTTCATTTCATTATCAAAAGATTTAACAATTCTAAAGCTTGTAATAACTTCTTCTGCAGTTGATGCTGCAGCTGATGTGGAAGAATTAAAATCTGCCCAAAGACTATTAATACATCTTTGTCCAAACCAATAGAAACCACCAATTACAGGAATTGAAGCCATGCATACTGCAGTTACCTGCCAACTATAAATACATGCAACAATGATTCCGGTTACTCCTTCAATAATAAGTTCTGTACTATCCAAAAACTTATCATGATAGGTTTGTCTCATCAATATTATATCTTCAGAAAGTCTAGAAATTAAAACCCCAGTTGTTGTTGAGTCAAAAAACTCAATATCTTTCCCCATTATCGAATCAAAAAGTAATTGGCGTAATACAACAGTATAACATGGACCAACGTATGCACGAATTCTATATGTTAAATCATTCATTACAAATAGAACAACTGTGGTTACCAACATCAATAAACTTGTTTTAAATGCAGTGTTAATTATGTATTCTTTCTTTGCTTCTTCATAAAATGCTCCAGTAAGATTGGTAGATGGAACAAAAGGTACTGACATATCATTTATGAATTTTCCAAGCAGAATATTAGAATAATATGGTATTGTAGCTGTAATCAATAACGTTACAATTGATATGATAAACAAGAGTTTTTTTGGCATTAATGATAATGATCTACTCATTTCATTGCCTTTAATTATTTCTAAATTATCGTTTTTATCTTGAGAGCCCTGAGCAGTGAACAATTCTTCATCATCATCCATGTTGATGAAGTGTTGTTGACTGTGAAAACTGTGTGTAAAAATTGAAAGAACAAACGATAAATTGAATGCAAATGATGAGACACACTGACAAATATCAGAATTATTCATATTTTCTATCAATAGATGGAAAATATATTATTTAGATCTATTATTCTTTGAATTTGATCGTCAATAATTGATGAACCCGTTTTTTTATATGTATCAATAACAATGATTTTTTCTTTCTTTAACATCTTCTCACACCATAACTATGTTTTAATAGCTATTTAAACGCATTTTTTCCTCTATCTTTATATTTTGGTGAGAATTGAATGTAATTTCTCTAAGAGCTGCATTTTGAAAGTTATTACTAAACTATTCTTTCATAACTCTATAGAATACCTAATATACTGTTGGGGAAATCCATATTGTGTTATCACATTTTACAAAATCCAAAAAAAATCAGCAGAGCAGGACACACTAACAGCAAAAACAGAATAAAAGCTGTGATGTTTTCAACCAACATATTCAACTTACTAATAAAGACTATTCTTAGTTTAGTTAACCCTGAACAAGGGTTTTTGGTTTAGATCTCTCTCAATTTTCTACTGTTTATAAAATGAAGGATCAGTTGATTCAACCCCAAGATCGAAGTCCTTTAGTTTTCGTAAATCAAGATAGCGATATTTCGGCTTTCACAGAGGATACCACACGGAATGCGATTCCTACTGTTGAGAAACCTCCTAAACTAACAATATTGCCATTATGTTCAGCCTTGATATTCGGACTTGTGTATATAATTCCCATATGGGAATTTGATCCAATTCCCCATAGTTGCTTTGCTCTTCTTGCTACGATTGCCTTTTTGTGGAGTACTGAAGGGATTCCTGCTTACGCAACCGCCTATATTGTTCCATTGCTTTCAGTATGGCTTGGTCTTGGTTATGATAAAGCAAAAGGAGAAAGGATACCCGCCAATCAACTATCTTCAACTTTGGCATGGAGATTTATGGATCCAATTATTTTTGTTTTTCTGGGATCAATGACAATGAGCGCAGGCCTCTCAAAGATGAATATTACTGATAGAGTTTCCAAGTTTTTATTCAGAAGATTGTCTAAAAAGCCAATCTATATATTACTATCATTGATGCTCTTTAATTGGTTTATTGCTGCCTTTTTATCCAATGTAGCTTCTACTACCCTTGTTCTTACTTTTTCAATGCCCATTATTCGGTCTCTTGATCCAGATGACCCTTTTGTGAAGGCGTTATTGTTTGGCATTGCCTGGTCTGGAAACTGTGGAGGGATGCCAACAACCATAGCATCGCCTCAAAATATTCTTGCATTGAGCTATATTCAAACAAGCTCAGATGCAAGGGTATCATTTGTTGATTGGATGTATTTTGGTGTACCAGTGTCTCTATTATTGCTATTAATTGAATGGGGATATCTCGTTTTAAGGTTTAAGCCACAAAGGTCTCAGATAATTGTTGGAGAATCTGGTTCAGACTTTCCAGGATGGAGCATTAAACACACATTTGCATGTCTAATCACAATAATCACAATCTTGCTTTGGACACTTGAAGAAACGTTTCCAAAAATCCTTGGAAATGTTGGGATTACATCAATGATTCCTGTTATATGCTTCTTTGGAAGTGGGTTGTTGACAGTAACTGATTTTCACAGTATTAGATGGTCAACTTTGGCTCTAATGGGAGGAGGTTTAGCCCTTGGAGAATCAATGAAACTTTCAGGCCTTCTGGATTTGATATCCGAAAAGACCGGAAAGCTCCTAACAAACATCAAATTATGGCCTCTTCTCGTTATTTTCTTATTCTTTATTGGAATATTAGCCTCATTAATCAATTCTACATCTGCTGCTGCGATTCTCTACCCAGTTATTGGAATTATGGGAAAGGGAACTGGCCATCCGAACCTCTTAGTGGCATGCTCAGCTTTGATGATAAGTGGTGCTCAGCTTTTCCATATATCATCTTTCCCCAATGCTCTTGTGAGCGGGGTATGTAGACATGTTTTGGGAAATGGAGACACTGTAACACAGAAGCCATTTTTGGAAGGATCTGAGTACTTTATATATGGTTGGCCAACCCTCTTTTTCTCTGTCATTGGTATTGCATCGTTAGGGTACATGTGCACATTAATGATTAAACTCTAGTATCTTTTTTTGGCTTAATTTTGGATGCCCGTGAATCCTTGAAGGATCACAAAATCTATCAACTGAAATAAATTTCTTGATAATATGTTTCATATGGTTTTATTGCCAGTTATGTGTTTTTCTAGGGTAGAGCATATCAATCAACTTAGAGTCTGACATTTTTAATATAATCGTTTTATCAGAATATTTCTCAAGATCGAATTGGGCTGTATTCAAATCATTCACTCTGGTCTTTCGATATATGTTATTCTCCTATTGGAACATTTTCGAAATAAAATACCCTTTAAAGCATTATTTCTGCTTTATAAGCACGTATTCATTCTTCTTGAGCCAAAATGCCACGAATAATGAAGATCCTCAATTTGGTTTCAAGATATTGTTTGATTTTTTGGGCAATATTCTCGTTTCATACCCATTTGATAATAATAGAAATGTATTCTGGTCTGCCCTTGTGTTAGTACTTATCATTTTCAAATTATTCAGATGGCGAATTGGTGAAATTATAAAACCAAGATTAAGATTCTATGGATTTAAATCCGCTCTCTTTATCAAAAATCGAAGAAAAACACCTTTGGAATTGATTCTATCTCTGAGATTATTTGGGACAGAGTCCATATATAATAATAAGACTATAAAAAGACATATAACAATCAAATCAACCTTCAAACATTCATTTTTTATGAATTCTTCATTGTTGTTGATTGTTTGGGGTTATTTGAGAAATATTGATAAGAAAACATTTATTAGCAAGCTTTGGAAAAGAGAGAATTCCCAACATAGAATTCTACAACAATTATTTAAAGATTTTCTGGTTGGAGGAGGTTATAATTGCAACAATGAAAGCATTGAACAAGGAAGATCCTATAGTAATATTGGAATCGACATTTCGGATTGTTTCTTCTCAAGATCTCAACAATATTCTGGGTATGGTAGTGTGATATATGTTAAAATTGAAACATTATCAATGGACATATTGTTCTCAGTATTTTTTAACTGCTCTTGTTCTGAAAAAGGAGGGGTAATTTGGTTTTTTGCTTCTAATTCTTGTCTCAAAATGATATGTGCAAATAAATGCTCCGCCTCTTCATATCATTTTGCTAATCTTTGTTCCTCAAATAAGAATCAGGTTGAATATTTGTCGATGTCGAATTGTTCACATTCAACTTCAGGATCGTATTCTTTTAATTTAGAATCAGGTAAACAGAGTGTTGACAATACAAACATTTCAATGAACAATGCTTATCAAGTTTCTGGTATCTGGGTATATAATCCATCTTCTTTCACGAGTTCCCACTGTACTTTTTCGAACAACGAAGTATTTAAAAGGATTTGTGTACGCTTCTATTCTACTTCAGGATCAGTATCAATGTCATTTGCAAATATCGTTCATAACAACAGTCCTGGTGATGGAGTTGTCTATGTTCATGGGACTGATACGAAAAACCTGATGTATTGTATATTCCATAATAATTCGAATTATTTATTCTATATTTCCTCTGGCTATCTTAGAGTGTCTCATTCTTTCATAGATCATTCATCATCATTCTCATTAACAGCAACAGTATTTACCAAATCAAATAACTCGTTTCAATTTATGCAAACCTATCAAATCCAATTCTTCAGTTCTTTTTATTGTAACACAGATATGGCTGAAAGAACAGTAGAAAAATCAATGATATCATTAGAAGAAACATTGATAATGACATTTGGGCGGACAATTGAACCTGCAAAGGCTAGAACATATGACCCAGAATGTGAGATGAAAATGCAATCAAGTGAAAGAATAGAGATGAAGAGTGATTTGAAATTGTTTCCAATTATCATTTCATTATTTGATATTTAGATTCATAATACTTTTCACTCGCAAAATTCCATTCATCAAATTGTTATATTTTTGAAAGTTGTTTATCATATCAATTTATTATAGTTTCTATCAGGTAAAACAATCACTAATACTAAGATTTGATAGTTTTCATTGTATGCTATGGCAAAAATCCTCTGATGATCACTTATTGGATCGAAAAATGCATTTGTGAATACCAATCCAAAATGATATTATGATTATTGGGACACATAGGCTTTGGCAAAAGTACTCAAGTATCAAGTAAAATATGTCAATTATGGGACTGTTAAAAAAAAGGGACCTATTTATGACATAAGCAATTTTCTTGGACGATTTTTTGGATTGCTCTCACAATTCACCATAAAAATTCAAACATTGTTTGGTATGCTTTTTATTTTCGAAATCCAATAATCAGGGAGAAATACAAATATCTATCATTAGAATCTGTCCACCAAGACGATTATTTTTCAAAAACAAAATTGTGTTTGGGGGCTGTTGTCATACTTAACATTTTAATGCCCATTATCTTGAGTATTCTCCAGCAACCAAGCCCAGTTTCTCAATCAAATTTTCAGGTTAAAAGTGACACAATGGAGTCGGACGAAAATGAAAGAACACCCCTTCACTGGGCTGCATCTAATGGGGATATACAGACAGTTAGGGATAGATTAGATGCATGTGATGATCCTAATAAAGGGGACGATGGTGGGTGGACACCTTTGATTTCTGCCGCGTCTTGTGGGTATACTCATATAGTTGCCTGTTTGCTTGATAGTGGAGCTAATCCATCTTTAAAAACCAAACAAGGAAGAGATGCATTTTTTTATGCAGTTGCTCGATGCAATGGACCCATGACCGATCTCTTTTTTCAGAATGACTACCACAGTTGGAAACAGGATAGTACAGGGTCGTCTTGTATTCATAGGGCAATTTGTTGCGAAAAATGTAGCCCTTCATTTCTTGATTTGCTTAAATCTAATGATGCACCTTTTGATGTACCTGATGGCGATGGAAATCTTCCAATCCATCTTGCATGCTATGAGAACAAACCCGAGATTATTAAATGGCTGGTTGAAAAATGCCGCTTCGATACCAAATCGCCAAAGAATAATGAGGGTAAGGTACCCAAGGATCTTTTACCTGTTGCATAAAAGTGACCAATTTGGAACCGAGGTGGGATGAAAGGATATCCTCTATTTGAAGATGTATCCAATCTTTTATTGATTAAAAATCCTTATATACCCTTTCCAATACATGCTTCTCCTTTTTATCATTGTTTTGAATCTGTTATTCTTGATAATATGCTATCACTAGATATCAGTGTACTCAGCATTCAAAAATGTAGGGATATGATTATTGGATATTGGTTTAGGGAATCTTCTGGATCTTTTTGCCAAATATCAGATTGTATTGCAGAATTGTATCTCAGAGAAAGCAACCAACTGTTTTTTTCCAATTTAATTATTTCAAACGGCTTTGTATCGATTAAAACCCCGAGGAAAAGCCGTGGTGACTATGGGAAAGATATTTGTAGACCAAATAGCCCAACATTGTATCAATTAGTCCACATAATTTTCTTCATCATCTATGTGGAAAAGAATCATCCTATAAGCTTTCAAAATATCTTGCAAAAGCTACCAAATAGCCAATATTTCTATTTCGATTTTTCTTATCATAATGCGAATTTCCTTAATGAAAAAATCATCAAATTCATCATATATTCATCTCCTATTTTAAAACTGAAAAATGAATTAGTTGTACATGAAGAGGATATCTCTGAGCCAAATCTGTCTCTTTTAGAGAAACTTATTTCCAGAATTGATAGATACTCTAATGGGCATTTTGTTGATCTCATTCTTGATATTTTTAATGAAAATAATCCGGATAATCAATACAATTCTGTTGAACAACTGAAGGAAGATATAGTTAATTCTAGGAACCTGTTTTTATATCATGGTATTTGCGGTCTAAAAGTGAAAACATTTTTTGTCCCGTTGAATATAAGTTGTCAGATAGATAATCCTGATTTGTTAGAATTAATATTTATCACTTTATACCATCAACATGAAGAGATTACTATTGATAACCTTATCAATCAATTGAAAAACCAGGTATATTTTATTGGTATAAGTAGGAAAGTTGTCGGTGAAGGAGAACGAAATGAAATTGTGTCGATTCTGAAATGTCATCCAGCAATCATTGAAAATGATAATGGGTTCTTCATTATCGATCCATTATTTGAAGGAATCTATTATGGAGGATTATATATGTCAGTATTTTATAGGTTAGCTGGTGTTGGAAAGCTTTTTCAAGAGTTTTGTACCAATAATGGTGACCTAAGAGTATTATTTTCGGAATATAAATGTTCATTTTTAAAATATGCTACAAGTAATAACTTTTCTCTAAAACGAATATTTAGGGATGGTAAGAAAATCAAGCCTTTCAAATTTACTTACCTTGATATTGCTGGTACTAATTCTGAGCCAATTATCAAGAAAGCTCAGCCTCAATCTAAATTGGAGGCCTTATTGATTAAATGTTTTAAAGATAAATGTGGATATATAGTTCCAAATTGTCCATTCCGAATTGATCAAATTGTACAATATCTTGATGGTATCATACTTAATATAAGTGAACAAGAAAATATCTGTCTTAGTTCCAATGAACTTTCAAAAAGAATCGTTTTTGAAGAGATAAATTGGTCAATGTATTTTTATAATATTCATCATTTTTATTACTTTGTTGGAGATATCAAGTTCAAAAAAGAGACTCTGCTGTTCGATTCGTTGAGTGATTTGATATTATATGCCATAAATGTATTAAAAACGCGGCATCCTGGTGTCACTACTTTTCCCATTTCTCAGGTAAAAGAAATATGTATAGGTTTATGCATCAAAAAGAAACTCAATGAGAAACGATACCATTATGTATCAAGTATTGCATTTGAACATTTACTGACACATAGGGAATTGTTGGATAAAAGGATCAAATTTGATCAAAAAGGGAATTTTTGCTTATTCATGGAAACCCTCAATTTTGAATTAAATCCACAAAACAAACTTCGGCCATGTTCTTTGATTTTGCCTGAACTAAACCAAGAAAGTCTTCCTTCAAAACAACCTCAAGAGATTCCACAAGTAATGAGTATAGATTCATCTGTAAGTAATTCCAATAATAAACCCCTTGTATTCAAAAAAAAGACAGGAAGAAAGATGATGTCTTCACCAATGATAGGAATTCCTTTAGGCAAACCAAAGAAGAATATTATTGAAGATGAATTTTCTCCAATATCTGAACATAGTTCAAAAGAGAAAAGATCGAAATCAACGCCTAAAAAGCAAATGACTCTGCAAAAATATATGGAAAATAGCAAAAGCACAGATAATGATTTATCAAATGGATATTGTGACAAATCGAGTGTTCGTGATAATTCAACTGATTCCGAAGTTATCAAAAACAGAAAAGAGGACCAACAAAAACCTCTAAATGAGTCTTGGGAAGCTCCGAACATTTGTAAGTACGAAAATAGATCTGCAATAGAGTTAAAATATCAGATCCTCCCTAAAAACACCCTTCCAAAGTTTGCTGAAGTGCAGTTACCAGAATTAGCAGAAAGAAATGAAACCCTATTAGAAGCCCTAGCCGAATTGAAAAAAGCAAAGAAATTTTCTATTAAGGCTGCTATCGATAATCTATATCATAAGTATGGAAATGGAAAACCAATTGCCTCGTTTGTCAGGACTGTATGGAACACCTTAGGATACCTGGATACGATAAAATAAGGAAAAACGATGAGATGTCAAACCGACACGTGTAAATAATTCAAACATTTTCCTAATGGAGTTAATAAGAGAATTCACCGATTTCATGGACAAATGCCCCACCCCATATCAATTTGGCGATGTAATTAGTAATATTTTGATCAAAAATTCATATACTAGACTTGAAGAAAATGAAAAATGGCCAGAAGCCATTCCAGAAAAAGGTTTTTTCTTAAGAGATGGAAGAGCCCTTGTAGCCTGGCAAATGGGTGGCCTAAACTCTGCATGTGTTGTTGGGACACATAACGATAGCCCCTGCTTAAAGCTTAAGCCTAATTTTGCTTTCTCGAAAGATTATCCTCAAGCAAGGGTCGCCACATATGGAGGTGGGCTTTGGTACACATGGATGGATAGAGAACTGAGAATAGCTGGTCGCGTCACAGCTATTGTTGATAACGAGCCCAAGTTTGTTTTATTCGATTCAAAAAAGCCGGTTGCAATGATTCCTTCGAAACCACCACACTTTGATGCCGAAGTAGGCCTTTCTCCTAAGTTTAATGCGGAAACTGGCCTTAATCCAGTATTCGGATGTGATCCGTCAATCTCATTAACCAAATTTATATCTTTTGAACTTGGAATAGAAGAATCAAATATTTTAGATTATGATTTATCATTTGTTGATGGAAACCCACCAGCTATTATTGGAGCAAGATCCGAATTTGTATCATCAATGAGGATTGATAATCTTGGAAGCACATTTTGTGCATTGAAAGCTTTTCTTGATTCAACACCCAAGGATGTTTTAAATGTTTTTGTTGTCTTTGATCATGAAGAAGTTGGCAGTGCCTCTCATGTTGGTGCCAAGTCCGATCTTCTATTTTCTTTCTTTGAGAGAGTTGTAGGAACCGAGAATCTTCCATCATTTATTGCGAAATCTCTAGTAATCAGTAGCGATAATGCTCATGCCTACCATCCTAACTTCATGGAGAAATATGAAGATTTACACTCCCCAATCCTCGGAAATGGTGTTGTTCTCAAGAGATCACCTGGAGCAAACTATGCTACTGATATAGTGAGTGAGTATCCCCTGAGACGTGCTTCTGAAGTTTCTAACTCTCCCCTTCAGTTTTTGATCAATCGCAATGATATTATTGGAGGTTCCACCATTGGTCCGCATGTATCAACCATTCTTGGAATTCCAACTGTTGATATAGGTCTTCCCCAACTCTCAATGCATTCTATCAGGGAATTGGTTGCCAGCAAAGACGTTGAGTATTTGATTGAGCTCCTGAAGGTTCTTTATAATGACTATGAGTCATATCGTCTTCAATAAAATTCAACGTAGAAAGTGACAATTTTTTCAAATCTCATAATGTTTGAAAAAGGCTCTGTCTTTAAGAATCTTGGTATTAAATTAAATTATATATTAGTTTTGATAGGGAAATTGTGTTTTTTTCCAGTTGATTTAATGAATTTTTGTGTTCTTTTGCAATTTATTGCTTCAGTTATTAAAAAAATGGAAAATAAGAGGATCACTATTGTAAATCTTCGAAAAAGCATTGTATGTGTTAGTTTTATGGTTTATTTGTTGAATATTAAGGCAAATTGGATATATAATAATGAGATTTCTGAAGCAAATGGGGTGTTTGTGGCTGATTTTGAGAATACTTTTGTAAGTTATATGTGTAATAAAGAAATTGCGTCTCAAGAAAGATCTTATTATAATTATATTCATTCAATATTTGATTGTGTTTTTATTAGAATGGGTATGTTTAGTGGTGATGGAGGTGTGATATATTTCTCAATTTCCTCAAACTCATTTAACATATCATATTGTGCTTTTTACCAGTGCAGGTCCTCTCAAAGAGGAGGAGCTATCTTTTCACAATCAAATATGTTAGAGATAAAGATGACATGTTCAAATGGATGCTATTCACTAGATATTGGTAATTTTATTTTTGTTTATTATGCAAACAAATTATTAATCGAGTATCTTTCATCTGTTGATTGTTGTCGAGATATCACTACTGTGTGTTCTTCATACCTAAACGAAGGAGTTCAAATCATTAAAAATCATAATTGTACCATGAACAATCAAATATATTATTCATGTTTGTTTATTTTTTCACAATATTTTCATATGTCCTATTCTACATTTTCTAATAATTATGCTAATCAAAGTATTATCAGTCTCAGATTAATTAATCCTTCAGAATCTCGATATATAAACATTGTTAATAATGTATGTCAGAGCAGTATGGGTGTGATTTCTTTAATCAAAGGATTATTAAATCTCAGATTTGGTGTATTCTATGAGAATCAAATCAATTTGTTTTTCACACAATCTAATCCAATTTGGGTCTCAAATTGTTTCATATCTCATGATTCTAATAGAATTGGAAATGTAACAATGACATATAACAATATATATACCAAAACACCCACTTATCAAATAGATTTTTATTCTACGGTTTTTTGCTTTACCGATGCCACACAACCCAGGACCTATAACAACCAGTGTGATTTCCGCGAAAAAAATAATGTGTATGATACTCGTAACAAAATAATAATTATACCAATTGTATTACCTTTGCCGTTAATAATTGAATGTGTTTGAGTAAAAATAAAAAATTATTCTCTCCACAGGAATCGAACCTGTATTCCGGGATTCAAAGTCCCATGTGCTAACCACTACACTAGGAGAGATTTACAAATGAATTGAGTTTTAGTATTCTTCAAAAAGATTTTTATGATAAACCCAAAAAACCCAGAAATCTTTTTAATGTTTGCATATTTGCTTATTTTCTCATATTCTTCATTTAATGACTTTTTCACGGGATATTATCCCAATTCTATTATGTGTTTTCAACAAAGGAAGACAGATCATTTTGATTCAATTTTATTTATTCATTCATGTAATTTTTTGTTCTTTTATGCCCAACTTAGTGGAGCAGCTTTATGTTTATCTGATTTAACCCTTTCCTCACTGATTGAAGATAGTTTATTCATGTCTTGCATGGCAGGCTCATCTGGTGGGGCTATCTCATTCAACTGTCCTAATTCTCACTTTATTTTCAGCAAAGTGTGTGCCAGCAACTGTACCCTCGCGACAAATTCTGCAGGACAGTTTTGTCAGGTATCTGTAGGTGAGAGCAAAAGACTTGAAACCTACTTTCTCGCGGTCGAACATTGTTGGAAGTCTCTGGGCACTGTTTATGTTCATAGTCCTGTTTATTGCAGCTATGGGACCCAAAAACATAATAATATGAACTTTAGTAGGAACAACTATGATCATTTTGGAATATGGATATATAGACCTAATGGTTTAACGACATCATACTCAACACTTGCAAATAATTTTGCAAGATCGAATCTTTGCTATGGTCTGTACTACGGAACTGGAACAAAGGTATCAATGTATGTGAATGTGATTTCTAACTCCAACTCTAACACTGTTTGGGGTATAATACACTCAGCAGGACATAATTATGCTTTTTCTAGATGTATCATATCACAAAATTCCCATATTTTGTTTTCTGTTGAAAATGAAGGAAGTTTTGTTGTTGATAATAGTTACATTGATCATTCAATGAGTTCACTTGGATCTTGTATTCACTCAACTAGTGGCAATCAGTACACAGCTACAGCTTCATATTCAATATCCGATTTTTCTCTTCTAATGTGTGAAGCGAAAAACCAGAATCCAACCATTGTAAGAAAGGAAAGATTTCAAAAAATCCTATTATTCTCTTGGTTAAATTATCTTAATAAATGAAAAATTGTTTTATTTGGCCTTCTTCAGCATTACAATCCCAAGAGATGGGGTTCCTGTAATAGGGATATAGTCTTGACTGTAGCTAATATCTATATTCTTAAGCTGTGAGATGTTGACACGGGCTGGGTTTTGTAAAACAACTTCTGATGGTTCAATAATTGCTTCAAAATCTTTTTTGAGTTCTTCTTGTTTAATTCTTTCCTTTTCTATTTCTTCTTTTGTAAGTTTCTTTGTTATGGATAGGGTAGCTTTATCATTTTTCTTTTCTACAGGACTTTCGTCTTGGAATGGTGGAGGATCTGCAATACAAGATGGCTTTGATTTGCATAATACATACCACTCGCGTTGTGTAAAAGTGATGTCTATACCGATTAATGCTGTCGAATGTAATGAGAGAGAAAGCATGTGTGCTAATGGGGTAAAATAGAAGAAGTTTGTGAATAAAGCAAGACCAACAATGGCTACAATAGAATTCTCTCCTTTTATCGTATTGCAGGAAATTACAGCATTACGCCCAGATGCATAAAGAATACCATATGCTGCAGAAATGGCAAATGTTGTCATCTCATTGGTCCTTTTATGAATATTCTTTCTTAAAAACTTCCTAAACTCTTTGAAATGAGGGCATGATGCATCGCTCTGTTGCTGAAGAAGCATAGCCATACCAATAATTGCACTTTGTTGAACAATTGACTCTGGATCTTGAACTAATGGTTTTAACAATTCAATTGCTTCGAGATTTCCATAGCCTGCACAAGATATACCAATAGCTAAAGCAGCCCCGGATCGAACATATGGATGATATGATTTAGATATAAGGCCTAATACTTCTGGAATTCTATTTGGTGACTTAGATAATACAAAACCAACTCCAATTACAGCAACCCTTCGAACATAGCCATTCACATCACTAACAGCAATGTGAAGCAGTCTTTCAATTGCTCTGTTTGACCCTGTTCCGACATATGCTAAAGCAATAGCCATAGCTCCGCCTTCACGAAGAACAGGCTTCCTATTTGAAAGGAGGGTTTCTATGATAACTTCCGCTTCCTCTTGAAGTCCGTATGACATCAAAGCGAAGCCCATTGATAAGCCTCTTAGGGGCTTTTCATGTTCGCAGTCTGTGGCGAAATTTAATAATTCATGAACATGTTCAGATGCTCCGCTACCAAGCATAACCATTCCAAGGCCATAACCTGCGGCTTCTCCTGATTCTGGCGATGATTCCTGAATGATTATTTCTTTTAATCTCATGAAATCGTTCATATTTTGTGAGCCTAGAGCGACAAGACCAATAGCCAGGCAAGCACCATACTGGACATAAAGTTTGTCTGAATTCATTAATGATGATCTAATAATAGTAAGAACTCTATCGTCCCAAATATAATTAACATAAATCAACCCTAAAGCATATAGTGCTCCTCCAAGATTTTCTGAAGAGGATTCTGGTTTGAGGAAATTATCAAGAACAGCAAGAGCTGCACTGAGATGTCCAGAATGGACTGATCCGACTGATGCAATAGCAAAAAAGCGCGCCCATTTAGAAGATTTCCCAAAAAATGGAGTATTTTCTCTGTAAAAAGTATCTGTTCCAGTTGAGGCGTACATTAAACTAAAAAGATATATAACAGACATATGGATTTGAGAGTAGTCTGTATCAAAATCAGTTTTCATAGCTTCAAGAATGAATTTATCAGCACAGAGTTTGTCGCAATTAAAATTCAGTATGATTTCTAGGGGTATTTTCCTGGTCAGGATATCTTTAATAAGGACAAACTGAGGAGGAATATTTTCAATCAATCCTGAACGAAAGTTTTGTCCGGCATTCTCGGCCATATCAAAAGCAATTTGATATGCTATTAATAAATTATCTTCAATTTCTGAGGTTAAAAGGTATGAAAGAAGTACACCAGCTTGTCTTGGGTTTTGAAGTGAATGATGAAGCTCGACAATTTCAATATAACTGCAGTTCCCAGAAACATAATCAACTAAAAGCTTAAGAATTTGATTCCTGTTTGATGTTTCTTGTACATATGTCAATGCAATCCGGATGGCTTCAGATGTTAATTCAGGGCAAGACTTAATTGATATTTTAACATATTGTAGAGAATTTGTTTCGATTGCCAAGCACAAACACGAAGCATATTCTCCATTGGCGTGCATATATTTCAATACTTGTTGAAGCACATTATTGTAATCATCAGGAATAGGCAAACATTCTTTAACATACTGAACACACTTGGACAATAAATTTGTTGCAACATTTCGGGTAAAAACATCGGTCATAACCGGATTAAAAAGATCCCCAGATCTAACAGCAAAATCAGCAGCCCTAGGTAAATTATTTAAATAATAATACAGCTTCGAAACCAGAAAAGAAGCCTTTTTGCAATAAGGAAAATTGAGATCCATGGCAAAACTCTCAATAAGCTGAACACTCGAAGCAATTTCGTGCCACTCACGATCTACAACATTTAAAAGTTGCTCGATTCCTCCGCACTGAAACTCGACATCTTCTTCCTTTAACAATGAGAGATATGAATGCGAATAACCAATCATTTTTTAATACTTTTTGCCGACAAATATCGGTCAATTTTATCTGACCAATTAATTAACCTTAACCCAGGTAAACTACTTCTTTAAAGTAAAGTACACCTAAATTAAATGGTTTATGAAACCGTTGATTCAAACAAGATTTTGGATGGAATACTTCTAAACATTTATAGTAATGGAACCGCAATCAGAAAGATAAGACATGATTTTCATGTCAACAATGATAGGATTTATGATTTTTTATCTTCCCATGAGAAATCTTTTAGTATTATCACACAAATCAGAAATAATTATTCAAGTATTATGGCCATGAACAATCTGAATG
>Ga0209639_1000168_pt1 | contig 101709 bp, 78 predicted proteins | sample EPASupsiteHSE605_FD_187268 | JGI IMG/M metagenome (GOLD analysis project Ga0209639, IMG submission 187268) | Bioremediated contaminated groundwater from EPA Superfund site, New Mexico - Sample HSE6-05 (SPAdes) (version 2) | ecosystem: Environmental > Aquatic > Deep subsurface > Groundwater >...
TACCGCTGCTCCAGATAGGAACCCAACAGAATATTGTTGGAAAATAACAAGAGAAGATTTAACGTCAATAAAATCATTCAAAAATATTAAAGTATTAAAGGAAGAACTGGGTGAATTTTGGGAGAACAAAACATTTACACACAAAATGTCGCATTATTTGAAATGGTGACTATACATGAATGCTAAAGTTTTGAATATTCGTTACATTTTCAAACAAGAGTTGAGTATAATCACCAACGTTTCCTCCAACATCAAATAATGTAATCTGTTTTTTTGAGTTCAATTCTTGAAGTAGAAGGCTTAATAATTTCTTTTCCCCGTTTGTTTCAAAATTGCAGTTTCCAGAGTTATCTATTTTTAGAGACAAGTTATAAAGCCATCTTGAGATGTTGTATTTTAAATCTTTATTTGCAACTTTCATATTTTTACCATGCCCTTGCTAAGATATTTTCACTAGTTTCGATTTTTTTAGAGAACTACGTTTCATAATTATTTAAACTGTTTGAATTGCGCTTATTTCTTACTGATTTCACTTTTCCTCATTTTCTGCTTTTGATTTATAATCTTGTTTTTACTTTCATGATATAAATTTTTATAATTATCTTTACTATCTAACTTTCTCATATTAAATTACGTGCGGCTGAAGCATACCTATACTTTGGGTGAGGTGACCGCCATAATTTGATTTAATGTTTCTTCTGGCCATGAATCAAGGTTTGACTGAATGTGCGTTCCTACTACGTGTCTTAAAATTCAAACTATTTCTACAATTGGATAATGGACAATGTTAACTTTAAAATTCATACCGTAAATTTTTTCCGAAATTCAGGTACACATTGACCTTAAGGATAATTTTGTCCCATAGGAATTACGCACTCGACATGTAAAATCAAATGCAATAACCGTCATTGTTTAAAATTACATTTTAGACATTAAATGGCTTAATGCTACTGTTTTCCAGTTCAAGTGCGTAATTCCTATCCCAATTATAGAACCAAAGAACCAAATTTAATTTTAAGACATGCTCTAAGGTTTTAACTTCAATCTTTTAAAAAATGTCTATGAAATTTAGATAAGAAAATTGAGTTCTTAAAAAAAGAACTGCTTTTTTTTGTTTCTGGCGTTACATCTGGCTTTATATCTTGTAATAGTTTTGAACAAAATATCGAGGCATCAAATACATTTAAAATATCATAATTTCTAGCATCTAGAGATAATTCATTGTTATTTCTTAAATAACCCTTCTGAATAATCATAGGCCTGTAATGATTTGGATATTTTGATATGATATTTTCAAATGTAGATTCTACACCAAAAAACTCTTTATTTAACATTATTTGTTTCACTGAATTTAAATAGAGATCTGGTTCTTTGTCTTGTAATTCCTTTAAAATTCTATTTGCCCAAAAAGGTCTATTTATTAAGTTCTTTTTACCAGTTTTTTCTTCGAATGCAAGAAGAGAATCCATTACAGCATAGTTTATCGATGAAATTTGAAATTTCTTTTTATGCTGAGTAAATTCTTTTAAAAATGTTAACTTTTCATTGTTTCCATTATTCGCTTCAGTCCCGTGAATAAATGAGGTTCCGTTACTATGACCTGATGCTCCATTTACTGACAATGGACGATTCGTATACAAATATTCATTTATGTTATGTGCGATCGCTATAGATGAATATATATCAGGAGACAAAGAGCGAAAAAAAGGACTCCCATATTTTTCTTTAATTCTTTCTATCAACTTGATTTTTACAAAAGAGTTATATATACAGGGTAATCGATTATAAGCTTCTATCCCCTTTATCAATTCATTAATTTTTTTTTTGCCATTGAATACAAAACATCTATTATCCAATGAAATTTTCAACAGATTACGATAATCAAAAATAATATGTGAAGACCAACAATACTCGATTTTTTTCCAAGTAATCGCCTCATAATTATTCTCGCTAAATAATTTATCCACCATATTTATAGATCCCATCAATAAACCGTCATCGTCGCCAATAAATGTGACAAAGTCTCCACAAACATGGTCTAAAGCAAATTCCCAATTCTCGGACATTGATAGCCGTTCACCAGGATTTATATAAAAAATTCTAGAATCTTTAAATGATTCAACAATTTCTTTTGTATTATCCTGACTATTGTTATCACATACTAAAATCGTTAATTTATCATAATCTTGGTTGACACAGGTTTTTAATGTGTAGTATAAAGTATCTGCATGCTCGCGAGTAGGAATAACAACAGTATAATGGTTAGCCCCCATAAAATTACACCAACTTGTTAAATATTTGAATTTAATAGGATTATTTCACACGTCTCAAATATCCATCCGGCGCAACAGTAATTAATAATTTATTCTCAATATTTTTATCAATCTCAAAATAATCGTTGTTCTTCAAGAATTCGTAAACTGCTGTTTTTGGATTATTACCTCTACCCCAAGGCCTGTCAAGAAATGAATCTGTAGGCATATCCTCAATGATCGTATCAAAAACCACACAATAACTTCCAACAGATACGAGCGGCGCATATAATTCAAGTTCATTAAGTACATGTTCATGAGTATGATTTGAATCGAGGCATACCAATACTTTTTTTCCTTCAGCCATCCGGCGTACTTCTTTAACAATCTCTTCCTCAGTACTGGAGCCTTCTATCATTGTAATTCGTTTAAACATCGGATGTTTCTCGATCTCTACACGATTATGCTTGCGGATGTCGATATCAATTCCGACAACCCGCTCATTTCCTCCCAAAAGTTCAAGCATAGAGGCATAAAAAATTAGAGAACCACCATGTGCAATTCCAGTCTCAATTATTAGATCCGGTTTTGTTTCCCAGATAAGTTCCTGCATTGCGACTAAGTCCTGAGGGTACTGGATAATTGGACGGCCCAGCCAGGAAAAATTATAGGAATATCTGTACTTTGCCGAATTTTTGATGAATGGTAAACCTAATTCATTAAATAAGTTATTATTTTTCATTTCCTGGATTTGAGTAGCTTTCTCTTTATTAAAATCAATTTCCTTCATATTTTCATTCCTTCTTTAATGTATACATACATATTGGACCATAATTACCAATATTTGGCAATTCGCTTCCTAGTTTATGATGAATATCATAATAATTAGGTTCCACACCCTTTTCTGCGCAGATCTTAGAATAAACAATTCGACTAATTATATAATATAGACTACTGATGTTCTCAGAATTCCATTTTTTAAAAAACTTACTTATATATTCTTCATAAGTATCTCTCTCAAAAAAGAGGTTATGAAACCTCACTGGAATCTCAGGCAATCCAAAATCAGTTCTGAGTTTATTAAAATTATTTAGCCCATCAGTGAAATTTTCAATCATAATGAAAGTCCCTCCATCGTTTAAAGCATCATAAATCTTTTTTATGGCTATTTTTTGATGATCCCATGTTGGAAGGTTTATTAAGCAACGATCAGTGTATATTATTGAATATTTTGTGTCAAAATTGTCAGATATAATATCAAATAATTTAAATTGTACATTTGGAATATCTGAATCATATTTCATGGAATTAGCTGATTTTATCATACCTTCTGAATAGTCTAATCCAAAAAAAGAAATTTCTGGAAATCTTTTGGCCAGTTCAATTACCGAAAAGCCATTTCCACAACCAACATCAGCTATCGAGTTTATCTCTTTATTCTGTAGTATTGCCTTTATAGAAGCACAAAGTGAATTTATTTCTTTAATACGCAAATAATAATCATTAGTTGTCGCTTCCGAAGATTTTCCGGATTTTTCTGCTCGTTTTTCCCAGTAATCTTTTACAACCTCAAAATTATTTCTTTTTATATCTTCCATCTTTATCCCCTATTTAATAAATTTCTTCAATGTGTTTGTAGTATATAATTGCAATCATGAAAAAGGCAGTGTTGCAAATTTGCTGTAAATTTGAAGTCAATTTTTTGGATATTAATTAAATCTGAAGAAACCTTTTCATTGAGGTGGGTTGCATTGATTGCAAATCTAATCTCTTGAAATTCCAAATCACTAACAATTTTTACTTTTTGTTAATTCATATCTAATATAGTTCTCCACATTCAATGCCAAATATCGAAGATGATTTATATAGAGTATAAATTTTTCAAGAATTTTCTAATAAGTTCCTTCATCAATCTGGTTTTCTTACTTTTCCAAGAATCTTTTGTGTACATAATACAATCTGGCGTGCAAACGCCATTTATTATTTCAATTTGAAATAGGAGAGTATGTCATTTCACCTCACATTTGAAAAAAATATAAAGGCTCCTTATGCTTATGTTTTTCAGTATATAATCCCAACAACTCAATAATATAATGAATATCATTCTTCGATAAATCATAATAGCTTGGTAAGTTAATCGCTCTATTATATAATGACCAACTAACTTGATTTTCTGTAGTATTTTCATACATCGGGAACATACTAACTGGATAGAAAAACGGCCTTACAGCAATTCCTTGCCGATTCATCTCTTCAATCAGTTTATCTCGATCAATATTGTATGAATTTCCAAAAACAACTGTTGGCATCCAGTAACTGTTTTTTGTCCCATCTGGCTCAGGGTTAATCATGATGTCGTCAAAATCAGTAAGTGATTGTTCATACCAACGAAAGATAGTCCTTTTATTTTCCACAAGCTCATCAACTCGCTCAAACTGAGCTAACCCTAAAGCTGCCTGGAGATTTGACATTTTATACTTCAATCCAAGCTCGTCAACCCAGAACATAATGTGTTTATCTGGCCTACGCCCCTGACTCTCGATTGTCGTAATCCTGTCAGCAAAATCTTCGCGATTAGATATGATCGCCCCACCTTCTCCTGTTGTAAGTGTTTTTGTCCCATGGAATGAAAAAACGCCAAAATCTCCAATGGAACCGGCTTTTTTACCTTTATACTCTGAACCCAGAGCTTCAGCTGTATCTTCAATTACCGGCAGATCATATTTTTTGGCAATTTTCATTACTGCATCCATGTCAACAAGATTGCCGTACAGATGAACTACAATTATTGCTTTCGTCTTATCAGTTATTTTTTCTTCAATCAAATCTGGATTGATACACCATGTATCTGGCAATACATCAACAAAAACCGGTTTTGCGCCAAGCCAGCTTATGGGAGACACGCTACCTATCCAGGTGCTATCAGGAACAATCACTTCGTCTCTGGGTCCAATACCAAGAGCCATCAAAACAATATGTAATGCTCCATGGCAACTTGATGTCGGCCAGGCATATTTCACTCCAAAATATTTTTTAATCCTGTCTTTGAATTTTTCAATGTAATCATAACAATGTTCACCCCAACCATTGGCTATAGCATCTGTTACATAATCAATTTCAAGTTGTGTAATTGATGGTTTAGCTGCCAGTATTTTTCTCATCAAAACACCTCCAAATCTGGAACAGTAATTACAAATTTAGCCTCCCAATCTCTTGCATAGTTCAACTGACTACTTATTTCATCCTTTAGATTCCATGGGAGTATAACGATAATACCCGGCTTTTCTTCCTTGATTATTTGTTCTGACACTATTGGAATATGCGAACTTGGAAGGAATTTTCCTTGCTTGTGAGGGGAAGCATCAACAATAAATTCGATACAGTCAGTTCCTTTTATACCACAATAATTTAGCAGCGTATTTCCTTTTGCTGCTGCCCCATAAGCAGCGATTTTCTTTCCCATTCTTTTTTGTTCCAGCAAGAATGAAAGAAAAGAATGCTTAACGTTATCCGCTTTTGTCTGGAAGGAAGAATAAGCTTCGGACTCCAATAGACCAAAATCCAGTTCTCTTTTCTTAAGTGATTTCACTGCTGCAGTCACATAATACGGCTCATTCTCCACATGGCAAGCATAAATTCTTAATGAACCACCATGGGTTGGCAATTCTTCAACATCATATATTTTTAACCCGTGTGTAAGGAATATGTGCTCAACCGTATTTAATGACAGATACGAAAAATGCTCATGATATATAGTGTCAAATTGGACGAACTGAATTAACTTTAAAAGATGTGGAAACTCCATTGTAATTGTTCCTGTATCTGAAAGTACAGTCTTCAAACCCCTTACAAAATCATTTATGTCAGGTACGTGAGCCAAAACATTATTTCCTATTACTAAATCCTGTTTTCCCCGCTCTTCAACAATTCTGGTTGCCAGATCTGAACCAAAAAACTCCGTTACTGACTCAACGCCTTTTTCTTCTGCTGCTTTTGCAGTTCCTGAAGAAGGTTCAACTCCAAAGCAGGGTATATTTTTCGCTACAAAAAATTGAAGCAGATATCCGTCATTGGATGCAATTTCCATCACTTTTGAAGAGTTGCTCAGTGACAATCTCTTACAGATCATCTCAACATAATTTTCTGCATGTTTTACCCATGATCTGGAGTAAGAACTAAAGTATGCATAATCTTCACAAAAGATTTCATCTGAACTTTTGTACTCATCAATTTGAACAAGCCAGCAATTTTCACAAACAAGTACTTTTAACGGGAAGCATACTTCCGGCTCATTTAACTGTTCTTTTGTTAGGTACGAATTTGATGGAGGAGCATTTACCATATCAATTAATACCCTTTCAAGCGTGTTACCACAAAACCGGCATTTCATAACCTCACACCTCTAAAGTCATCTCCGATCATTTTGTGAGTTTTATCTCTCTCAGATACATCCGTAGGTTCAATTGGCCATTTAATTGCAAGTAATGGATCGCTATAATTCAATGCTCCTTCATGCTCTTTTGAATAGAATTCGCTGTGAAGATAGAGCATTTCCGAATTTTCTTCAAGCACCTGAAATCCATGAGCAAACCCTTCAGGGACACATAACATCTTCATATTCTCAGTACTAAGTTTCACACCATACCATTTCAGAAAAGTTTGAGAGTTTTCTCGTATGTCAACTATTACATCATACACTGCACCACGAATACAGCGCACAAGTTTCATTTCCGCGTTTGGTGGATACTGAAAATGAAGACCCCTAATAGCTCCTTTTTTAAGAGTTTTGGAGAAATTGACATTCACAAAATGCCGGTCCTCTATAATTTCAGAAAGTTCTTTTTCACAAAAAAACCTCGCAAAAACGCCTCTGTGATCAACAAAGGGTTCTGCATCAACAACTGCCGCACCGGAAAGTTTCAGTTTTTCAATTTTCATCATTACCCTTCCATATATGCATCAATATCTGCAAAACATGTGTCCTGCATCGATTTTCTATCATCATTATAATATTCTTTGTACCATGCAGTTGTTCTTTTCACAGCCTCATAAAGATCCCATCTGGGTGACCAGTTCAGTTTGTGAATTGCTTTATCAATAGATAAACGCAAAATAGAGGCTTCATGTGGGGCGTTCGATAAAGAAATGTGATTCCAATTGGCACAACCCCATTCTTTGCAAAACAAATCCATAAGATCCGATACCGTGCATTCATCGCTGCAAAACGGACCGAAATTCCATGCGGAGCAAAATTCTGGATTTTTACTTTCAGACATTTTTGCTGCTAGCACTAAATAACCGGATAATGGTTCGAGGACATGCTGCCAGGGGCGAACAGCATTTGGATTTCTAACTAAAACGGTTTCCCCTATTGACAATGCCCTTACTGCATCGGGTATTATTCTGTCTTTTGCCCAATCACCTCCTCCTATAACATTTCCGGCTCTCACTGTGGCGATTTTCACTCCGTGTTCGTCCAAAAGTTCTTTTGAGAAAAAAGATTGTCTATATGACGATACAGCTATTTCTGCAGCTGCCTTACTTGCACTATACGGATCATGGCCACCTAAAGGATCATTTTCTCGGTATCCCCATACCTGCCCGTTGTTTTCATAACATTTGTCACTTGTAACCATAATAACAGAACAGGGCTTTTCAAGTTCACGTAGACCTTCAAGGACATTAAGGCTGCCAATAACATTGGCTTCAAACGTCTCAACAGGACAATTATAACTTTCTCTTACCAGAGGCTGAGCCGCAAGATGAAATATAAAATCCGGGTCTGCTTTTTCGATGGTTTTTTTTAGTAATTTTTTATCACGAATATCGGCAACTGTCTCCTCATAAAGCAAATCACCTACAGCGGATACTGTGTAATTGTTGGGAGTGCTATCCGGCTGGAGGGAATATCCAAATACATTTGCTCTCATTTTAGAAAGCCATAATGAAAGCCATGAACCTTTAAATCCGGTATGTCCTGTTATGAAGACATTCCTATTTTTGTAGGTTGACACTAAATCCATATTACCTCAATCCCACAACTTCCACTTACTATTACCATCCTTCCACATCTGGTTCAGTTGTTGCATATCACGTAGAGTATCCATGCATTTCCAGAATCCCACATGCTTGTAGGCAAATATCTCTCCATCACGGCTCAGATTTTCAAGTGGCTCCCTTTCAAAAATAGTCGCATCCCCAGCTTTCAAATAATCAAAAACACCGGGCTCACAAACAAAAAAACCTGCATTAATCCAAAAACCGTCACCCGCAGGTTTCTCAACAAAACGCTCAACTCTCCCACCGTCATCTGCAGAAATCGAACCATAATGCCCCTCAGGTTGCACTGAAGTTACAGTTACCATATGACCGTGGGAACGATGGAACGAAACCAATTTTTCAATATCAATATCGGCAACGCCGTCTCCATAAGTTAACATGAAAGTTTCATTATTAACGTAATTTTTTGCCCTCAATATACGACCACCGGTCATTGTATCCAATCCGGTATCAACTAGAGTAACTGTCCACGGTTCACTGTGATTATGATGTACCTCCATTTTATTTTTAGAGACTTCTATTGTCACATCACTCTGGTGAAGGAAATAATTCGCAAAATATTCCTTTATGACATAACCTTTGTAACCAAGAAGAATTACAAAGTCATTAAATCCATAAAATGAATACAACTTCATTATATGCCATAAGATCGGCTTTCCGCCGATTTCTGCCATAGGTTTTGGGATGGCATGCGTCTCTTCTGCAAGTCTCGTACCAAATCCCCCGGCAAGAATTAGGGTTTTCATAATGCATCACCGAATTTATTATTTTTAGGTTTATATAATTCCCATTCCAATAGCGGACGAACTGCCCCAGGCATTGGTCCTGAATAACCTTCAGGTCTTGAAAAAACTCCTTCAATAGGGTCATTAACTGTAACAAAAAGCAGATCTTTCTCGTAAAAATGAACTTGGAGTGGATAAACATCCGTTAAAGCGAACGTAAAATAGTATGTATTACTGTTCAAGGTATTAGCAGGTATTTTACATTTGGATACGTAGATTCCTGCTTTGCGTTTTAATTCACTTCTATAGTCAAGCTTTGAGTCAGAGGTAACAAATACAAGTTGTCCGTAAGAATCATAAATGTGAAAATTAGCATAAACACGCATATCGTTTTTCAGCAATTCGTATTCCATTTCGATGAATATGTCTTCATCGATACGTGCTTCAGTGATAGGGCCACCATCTTTGTCCAAAATACGTGCAGCAAGTAAAATTGCTTCACCATCTCCTGGATGATTCTCTGAGAAAATAATCTGTCCTGTTGCTTCCTGCCCGGAGTTAAGGTAGGCATTAATCACTTTCCCTGTTGGTCCTCTCTCTTTTACGATCCCTTCTTCAAGCAGAATTGCCGTTTCACATAGTGAGGAAATCATAGACATATTATGACTCACAAACAGCACAGTCCTTCCACCTTCGGCAACCTCTTCCATCTTCCCTAAACACTTTTTCTGAAATGCCGCATCGCCCACAGCAAGCACCTCATCCACAACAAGTATCTCAGGATCAAGATATGCAGCCACAGAAAATGCAAGTCGCACATTCATACCGCTTGAATACCGTTTAACAGGTGTGTCCAGAAACTTCTCGACGCCTGAGAATTTCACGATCTCGTCAAACTTTTCGTCTATCTCTCTTTTCTTCATCCCAAGAATTGCACCATTGAAGTAAATATTCTCCCGGCCGGAAAGCTCAGGATGGAAGCCGGTCCCTACCTCAAGGAGACTTCCCACCCTCCCACGCATACGTATCTCTCCTTCTGTAGGGTGGGTAATGCGTGATAGGATCTTAAGAAGCGTGCTTTTGCCCGCACCGTTCCTACCAATGATGCCAACTACCTCTCCACGTTCAATTTCGAAGTTCACGTCCTTGAGCGCCCAGAAAGTATTATTTGGCTTGAAAGATTCTTTTAGCGTTTTTAAAGGATTCTTCACGGCACAGGCAAGGCTGTCAGAGAGAGTTTTGTATGTCCTGTCCACCCCGATATTATACTGCTTTGACAGGTGTTTTACCTCGATTATCGGTTCATTTTTCTTTGACGCCGTCATTTAAATCAAATCCGCAAAGTCCTTTTCTGTATGCTTGAGATAGAGAATTCCACTCAAAAAAATCACTATCGTCAGTACTGTAGAGATGGAAATGCTGACAAAGTCCACTGGAGTGTGTCCGAGTATGCATGCACGGTGGGCATCTATTAAACCTGTCAATGGATTCAAGTAGAGCAGCCACTGCAGTTTCTCGCCGACGATATCTGTAGGGTAGATAACTGGTGATACAAACATAAGCATCTGGATGAAGAAAGGAAGAATGAACTTCACATCCCTGTACTTTACACATATAGATGAGAGCCAGTAGCCCATACCTGAAGCAAGCATGAATGTCAGTACTACTATGACAGGCAACAGGAGTATTGTAATGTTTGGCACAAGCCTGTAGTAGACCATCATTACTGCAAGAATGCTCATGGCAATTCCATAGTCAATAATACCTGCAAGGCAGGAAGCTGTCGGTATGAATATTCGGGGCATGTAGACTTTTGAAAGAAGATTTCCATTGCCAACAAGACTGTTGCTGGATTGGGAGAGAGCATTCGAAAAATATGTCCAGATTAAAAGGCCTGAATAGGAAAATATCGGGTAGGGTATTCCTTCTGAGGGTATCTGTGCAAGCCTGCCGAAGATCAGGGTGAAGATTATCATCGTAAAAAGAGGTTGCAGCAAAGCCCAGGATGCCCCCATGAGTGTTTGTTTGTACCTAATCTTGATCTCTCTGAGAGCAAGGAAAAAGAGAAGTTCTCTGTACTCCTTCAGTTCCTGCCAGTTCAGGTCCAGAAGGCCGTATTTTGGGCGAATTATAAGTTCATAGTCAGTTGGATGTTCAGTCATAGAAAACACATTTGTCTTTTTTTTCGCTGCATGGTTATCTTCAAAAATATTTGTGATCCTTATAACTTTTTTAAAATGCTTTCACCAGAATTTCCTTTTTCATAGGTGTTATTTCGGCAGCTTCTTCATTTTCAAATAATATTTCAAAATATTTTATCGTACTACTCAATCCATTTTCTAACTTCTCTTTTGGTCTCCAGCTCAGTTCTTTTAATGCCAAATCAATATTAGGCTTACGTTTTAGTGGATCATCTTCCGGTAAGGGTTTATAGACAAATTTGCTTTTTGAGTCGGTTAACTCAATTACTTTTTGTGCAAGTTCTAAAATTGTGAATTCCTCAGGGTTTCCAATATTTATTGGTCCAGTCAAACTTTCACGAGAGTTCATCATGCGGGTTAGACCTTCAATTAAGTCATCAACATAGCAAAAACTTCTTGTTTGTGTTCCTTTTCCATAAATGGTTATGTTTTCGTCTTTAAGTGCCTGCACAATGAAATTGCTCACCACTCTTCCGTCGTTTGGATGCATCCTTGGACCATAGGTATTAAAAATTCGTACCACTTTTATATTCAAGTCATATTGGCGTCTGTAATCGAAAAAAAGTGTTTCAGCACATCTTTTCCCTTCATCATAGCATGCTCGTGGTCCAATGGAATTTACATTACCCCGATATTCTTCTGACTGAGGATGGACCTGCGGATCTCCATAAACCTCAGAAGTTGAAGCTTGCAAGATTTTTGCATTCAGCCTCTTTGCAAGATCTAGCATATTGATTGCACCCATTACTGAGGTTTTTGTTGTTTGAACCGGATCAAACTGATAATGAATAGGACTGGCTGGACAGGCGAGATTATAAATTTCGTCTACTTCCACTGAAAGAGGGAAATTAATGTCATGGCGAATAACTTCAAAATAAGGATTGTTCATGAGGTGAACAATATTCCGTTTCTTTCCGGTGAAGAAATTATCTACACATATAACTTCATGACCTTCATTTAATAAGCGTTCACATAGATGAGATCCTAGAAAACCAGCTCCGCCTGTGACTAAAATTTGTTTTCTCATATATTTATCTCCACATTGTTAATTTCACATTCCCTGATTATTGGGCTCATTTTTATGATCTCAAGTCAGCGCCAAGGATTATTGCTATTTTCATTATATTCCACTTTTTATTTTTGTTTATTAAATCGGAGATTAGACGATTTCATGAAAGGACTTATGTGGTTGAACTGATAAACCAGCAGCATTAAACCTTCAACTGTCCAAAACATGCATTTAACCGCAACGTCTAATGTGCTTGATTTTGTACCTCAAGTGCGTAAGTCCTACATAATTGAGACTGTTTATACAACTCGTAAGTTTCTTTAATTCCATCTTTCAATGAGATTTTAGCCTTCCATCCAAGACTATTCAGTTTTGTAACATCCATTAACTTCCTTGGAGTTCCATCAGGCTTCGAAGTATCATACTTAATTTTCCCTTCAAATTCTACAATCTCTTTTATCAATTCCACAAGTTCACTAATTGGGATATCCTCTCCAACCCCGATATTCACAAACTCTCCTATCTCAGAAAACTCATAATTTTCCATCAAAAAAACGCATGCATCTGCCATATCGTCTACATGCATAAATTCCCTTAATGGTTTTCCCGTGCCCCATACAACAACTTCAGGTTCGTTGTTCACTTTTGCTTCATGGAATTTCCTGATCAATGCAGGCATCACATGTGAAGTTTCAAGGTCAAAATTATCGTTCGGCCCGTACAGGTTGGTAGGCATTACAGAAATGAAATTGGTCCCGTATTGCTGGTTGTAGTGTTTGCAGAGCCTTATGCCTGCGATTTTTGCAATTGCATAGGCTTCATTAGTTTCTTCGAGGAGGCCTGTGAGGAGATATTCTTCTTTAAGGGGCTGGGGAGCGAGTTTTGGGTAGATGCAGGAGGAGCCCAGGAAGAGGAGTTTTTTTGCGCCGTATGTGTAGGAGGCGTTGATGACGTTTGCTTCGATCATCATGTTTTCGTAGATGAATTCGGCTGGGTAGGTGCTGTTGGCAAGAATTCCGCCCACTTTTGCGGCGGCTAAGAAAACGTATTTGGGCTTTTCCTGGGCGAAGAATTCGTTTACTGCTTGATTGTTTGTGAGATCGAGCTCTTTGTGGGTCCGGAAGATGAGGTTGGTGTAGCCTTTGGATTCAAGTTTTCTTTTAAGAGCTGAACCTACGAGGCCGCGATGGCCGGCTATGTAGATTTTTGATTCTTTGTCTATATGATCACCTTCTGTTCCAATCTGGAGTTTTTGGGAAGATCTTAATGTACTCGTCGAATTTAGTTCTGGGAATTATTGTGGTTGTCCAGATGCAGTTATATACCAATTCAACTAACGACTTGGGAATGTTTCCAAACTTAGTCTTGCCAGTTCCATTGAGGTACATCGAGAAAATCACCTTATTAAGGAAATATGAGCCGTTTAGCCTGAATGATATTACAACTGTTAAACAGATCACACTTATTCAATTTTTCTAAAATGACATATGGAATGCAACTATATAAATTTATTTAAACTTAGATAATAATATAATAATAGTTGAGAAGTAGCAGTATTGGAAGAATCTTTAACAAAAGGAGTGTAACGTCATATTATCGAACACAAACTCTGAAAAAAACTCCTGAGATCAGAGCATAAATAAAATAGTTTCTGCAAAATATAAAAGATAATTTCAAAAACTGATATCATTGGAGCGCAAAACTTTTCCCGTCCTGATCCCACGGGTTTCCCTCATCATCAGGAAGATTTCTTCCGATAAGCATGTCTTAAGAGCTAAACTCTCCCTAATGGACATTTGCCGCATCTTTTCGAGGAGAAAAATGGATAAAAAGGTTGCCTATTTTGTCTATTTATAGTCCTTATAGTCAAAATCAACCCATAATAAAAATGAGAAAAGTATCTTTATGTTCACGCACCAAAATTTCTTCACTAATCTTAAACTCAGAGTTAAACCACGAATCATGGAAAACCTGTTCCAGTGTCCTTTTCTTCCGTGTTTTTCCGTGCTTTCAGTGGTTATAGAATTTCGAATAACTAAGTGTAAATAATTACATTTGAAACTATAATTGGTTTTCAAAATTTTAACTAATTCGTGAGTTTACTATAAGTTCCTGCTTGGCTGCTACTCGTTCTACTGGATAATTTTTCAGGACTTCTTCTTCATCGGATCTTATCATTATTTTTGCAAGTTCTTTCAGTTTGACTTTTGGTTGCCAGCCAAGTTTTTCTCTGGCTTTTGAGGCGTCTCCGATAAGGATTTCTACTTCAGTTGGCCTGTAGTATTTCGGGTCTATTTCAACTATCACTTTGCCTGTACTGGCATCTATCCCTACTTCTTCTGCACCTTCTCCCTGCCAGATGATGTCGAATCCCACTTCTTTGAATGCGAGTTCCGTGAATTCTCTGACTGAGTGGGTTTCGCCTGTAGCTATGACATAATCGTCGGGTTTTTCCTGCTGGAGCATCAACCACATGGCTTCTACATAGTCTTTTGCAAAACCCCAGTCCCTTTTTGCATCAAGGTTTCCGAGGTAAAGTTTTTCCTGCATACCGTATTTTATTTTTGTAGCAGCCATTGTGATTTTTCTTGTCACAAAAGTCTCTCCCCGTATTGGGGATTCGTGGTTAAAGAGGATGCCGTTGCATGCAAAAATTCCGTAGGCTTCCCGATAGTTTATGGTTATCCAGTAGGCGTACAGCTTGGCGGCTGCATAGGGACTTCTCGGGTAAAAAGAAGTGTTTTCTTTCTGGGGAATTTCTCGAACCTTTCCGAAAAGTTCACTGGTTGAAGCCTGGTAGAATTTTATTTTCTTCTCAAGGTGGAGGATGCGGATGGCTTCAAGAAGTCTTAAAGTTCCAAGTCCATCGGAATCTAATGTATATTCCGGAGTTTCAAAGGAAACCTGCACGTGACTCTGGGCTGCAAGGTTATAAATTTCATCAGGCTGGAATTTCTGGACGATGCGGGTAAGGTTTGTCGAATCTGTCAGGTCCCCGTAGTGCATGAAAAAATTAACATTATTCTCATGGGGATCTTTGTAAAGGTGATCGATTCTTGCAGTGTTAAAAGAAGAAGACCGCCGTTTGATTCCATGTACAATATATCCCTTGTCAAGTAGAAATTCAGCAAGATATGCACCGTCTTGGCCTGTAATTCCTGTTATTAACGCAACTTTGGACAACCCTTTCACTCCATTTATTCACTCCATTATTTTTTAAATTTCTAATTGGTCCTTAATAAAAATAGATTTTTTCACATTTTTGAATCAATAGGGTTTATTTTTGTAATCTCAAGCCGGATGTAGGGGATGATTACTCCATTATACTTCACTTTATTCAAGCAAACAGATGTATCCTCTTCAAATTGAGTGAAAAGCTGTTCACTTTCAACTCAATGCACTTTTTCTCTGATTAGCTTACAGAGGGGATATCATCTCAAATGTCTTGTTCACTCTATCAAATATATACTGTTTTTCCCTGTATTTATTGTTTCTTCAAGAGTCCTTGTGCAATTTCAGAAGATTACAAAGATTTCTCCATTGGTCATCGGTTAAGGAATTTTCTTGCTGAGAGTTCTTGATTTCAAAGCAAAAATCAGTCCCAAATCTCGAGCACTAAAACTGAAATCGATATCCGGTTCCAATTTTACATCAATGAATATTTTGGAGAACTTTTGTGGAAATTGGTGTAATTTATCATGATTCCTCACTTAACCGAAGACGCATGAAGATTTCTCAACGCCTGTATAATTTATTTCAAATACTTCTTCTTTTTTTATTGTGTATATTCTTCCATCATCAAGATCCTTGTAGGTGATATTTTCCTTTGTTACATTAACAGGGATTGTTCCATAACTTCCATAAATAAGTGTGTATTCTGAGTACGTGTTTCCATCTATCATAGCCTGAAGTGCCCACTTATCAAGACAGTTTGCATTAAAATAACGGTAGTATGCGAATTCATCTTGTTTTCTTTTATCGATAGTTTTCGGAAAAATCCCAATGAATTTCATTACGGAATTTTTAATTTTTTGATACGAAAATATATATTCATCATTATATGGCATTTTCTCTTTATAAGAAGTTGCATTAAAATAGACATATTCATATTTAGATAATTTATCATTATTTTCTTCAATATAATTATTAATATTATTCTGGATATTTCCGCTAATAACCCAATTGTAAAATAAACCTTGATTCACAATAATTCCGAATCCTAGGAAGCAAAATATTATAATTTTTACATTTGTGTGATTTTTTATAGTCATTAGTATACAAACTATAAACAGAGATAATCCAATATCTGTTAAATAATATTCCCTCGTAACCGTACCAAGTCCCCCTCTTATTATGTAGGGACCCATGAATGTAATTATCAAAAGTATGGCTGAATATACTAAATTTTTATGGAAAAAATAATCAATGTGTGAACTTATCATGAATTGATATACAAGATATAGTAGAATCAGGTTAATAACTGTTAATAATAATATCAAACCAAGTCCCATTTGAGTATATCCAATCAGTGAATACTCTATGTTCCTTATAAATACCAAGGACATAATTATAGGTGCCTGAAGGATTGCAATAACTGTAACTAAACCATATTGTCCTACCCCTCGATCAATACCAACAGTCCCAAATCCAAACCAGTTTGTAATTCGAATGACTAGATATATAACAAGAGGTATAATAAAATAAAATGCTTTTCGGAAATCTGCAGAGGTTGTTTTGTGGCGACTCCTAAGATAATCAAATCCTAATAAAAACACAGGTACCATTACACCTACTTCATAGGTCATAAGAGAAAGAAAGTACATTATTATTGATATAAGTAAATAATTCTTTTTTTCTTTATACATGTAAAAATAAATTGTCAACAATGGTGCAAAATATCCGAATCCATCACAAAGAATTGCCCAAGGGTATATTTCGTCTTTGTTGAAAAGAACACTAAAAATAAGAGCACTAATAGTTGGCCAAAACTTATTTGTTTCACCGAAATCTTTGAATATTTTAATAAACAGATAATACACCGTAATAAGAAAGATTGTTGATGTGACTAATGTTAACAAGTGGTAAAACAATACATATTCTGAAAAATATTGCTTGAATACAAATAGTATATTAGATATAGGTCTTTGAGATTCACATAATGATTTAGTAATGCTACAGCTTATACCAGATGCGTAAACTAGCGATGACCAATCATCAGAGTAATATTTGAAATTAAATAAGAATATATTATTACAGACAAAGTTTGTAACAACTAAAAGATAAAGTGCGAACTTGTTTGGATAGTTGTGAATATATTCTATAAGAATTTTGTGATAATTTTTCATATTATCTTATCCAGTTATATTATTAAGGATTATTGTTTATGTATCAATATAAACAGAAACATGTTTGTACTTCTTTGTGTTTTTATATTAATGGAAACTCTTGAATCCAAAAAAATTTTTCTAAGATTTGTAATATTATTTACATTTTGCATACGATATCCCATTTATATATTAAATATTATTACTCCAAAAATGATGATTCCGATACCTATTATTTGTTTTTTATTGATCTGTTCCTTAAGCACAAAATAAGAAAAAATCATTACTATAAAAAAGTTTAAGGATGTTAATGAATAAAAAACTTTAAGAGGAATATCCCGAAGGGCATACACCGAAAATAATGTGACCACAACAAACAACCCATAAGCAATGGTCACAGGTAGATTCAAGTAAGCATTCATAAATTGATTCTTCCCGTCCTCTTTTCTCGCTCCAATTTTTAACAGCGTTTGACCAACTCCTGTCAAAAATATTGAAACTAATGCAAAAAACCATGAGACAATCATATAGAATCTCCTGAATTGCTTGCAAGTATTGTAATTCCACTGGATATTAAGATTAACCCGAAAATATTATTGGTATTGATATCTTCTTGGAAAAGAATGTATGATAAAATAAGTACAACAAAATTTACAAGGCTTATGAACGGATAAGCAAATGAAAGTGGATAGCGTATCAGCGCTTGTTGCCAGAAAATCGCCTGAAATACGAGACATGCAATTGAGAGAAGATAGAATATATTAGTAACGATGGTTAGAAGGTTGAAACCTTCAGTTGTCAGAGATGCATATTTTCCAAATATACCACTAGCTGCCTGAAATAATATGCTAAGTATGATAAAAATAAAACTTAGTTTGAGCTTCATATTATAATTCCATTTCACCAATTGCATATTGTTGTCCGTAAGAAGTTTCAGCTAATATGCGTCTAAGGTATTCTCCGATAGCGGCAACTGACATCAAAGTTATACCATTAAGAAATGTGATAGATACAATAAGAGAGTTCCAGCCCATTAGACCATAATCAGGGTTTAAAATTTTTCTGACAATAATAGAAGTTCCAAAAATAATACTCAAAATACTTATTATACTTCCTACAATCCCTACTAATTGAAGCGGTAAAGATGAATAATTAATAATCAGATTTAATGAATATTTAAAGTACTTAATAATTCCATAGTTGGATTTGCCAATTTTACGTTCATTGTGATTTATCATAACATTAGTAATTTTATTCGTCGGTGCCGATGCAGTCGTTAAAGCAAATAGGAAAGGAAAAGAATTTTTGATAGAGCACATGTTTTTTATCACTCTCAAATCATAAATTGCAAAACTTGAGAGATAGATGTCCTTTGGTATCTTCAGTATAACATGTATCAAATATTGAAATTTATTGCTGAAAAAATTTTCAATAATACTATGTTTTTTTTCAATATATTTCCCGTATACAACCATGTAGCCTTCATTGATTTTATTGATTAATTTTATAATTTCTTCTGGAGGATGTTGAAGATCATCGTCTAATGTTATAACATACTGTCCATTAGAATGATGAAACCCGCAAACAATCGCATTATGCTGCCCAAAATTTCGTATCAAGTGTATTATTTTTATATTTTCATCGCATTTGTTTAATTTCTGCATTATTTTCCAACTATTGTCTCTACTGCAGTCATCAACAAGTATAATTTCATATGTTTTATTTAATTTCTCAAATACATTTTTAATTCTTGATGTTAATTCATCCAAAGTTTTTTCGCTATTGTAAACTGGTACAACGACTGAATAATTAATAACTTCGGAATTCATTTGACCTTCTCGATAATTTTATCTTGTAGTTAGTAAAAATCAAGTTTGATTACTTCTATGATATACGGCAAAGACTTCAGTGATGTTGAAACCCATTTTAGTATATAGCTTAACTGCAGAATGATTATTCATCTGTGTTTTAACGATTACCTCATCACATTTACGATTTTTAATTAAGGATAATACCAAAAATTTTCCAATTCCCAATTTTCTAAAATTTTCATTAACCCACAGTAGATCAATGTTAATTTTTCGACCATCTTTATTTCCAAATATGAACCCTATAATTTCGTTTTCATAAGTAGCTATATAATTTTCATTAGTTCTGCCTCGCACATTTTTTAGAATCCATTCTTTATAAAAATCATCGCATAAACAATTGTCTAAATATGGACTTTTGTAAAAATGAGTCGAATCAAAAAAACGTTGTGTTTTATTTATTAAATCAGTGAATTTGTTTTCATGTTTTTGATTAAATCTTTCAATGAGGAACTCGTTCTTCATGCCCTTCATAATTTCCAGGGGCTTATCAACTTCGGTTTTAAGTTCAATATCGACACTAATTATTTGAAATCCGGTAGATTCAAGGGCATGAATTACAGGGAGGTCTGATAATTTATGTTTACAAATAATATACGGAAATTCACCAAACGAATTCAATTCATTCGTGATTTCTATGTTCTTTTTGGAGTACTCAAAGTTTTGATGCTCATCACAGAGAATCTCTAGCAAATACACATCTTTTTTAAAATATGTAGTATCGAACTCATTTTTTTCAATTTTAATCAAAGTTATCTTCCTTCCATTTGATAACGAAAAATTTCGTTTTTTGTTATTTTATATGGCTCTTCGCTGTTTTGTATTGGTTGAAAATAATTGCTTAGTTAGAAAGTATTCAGATTAAATAAAGAAACATCACGCCTGAATGTGATTTTCAACAACAACTGTTCCGACATTTTATACATACTACTTCAACATTTAGGAGCGAAATATAAGTTACCCACACAAAATAGCGAAGAGCCTTTTATATATTACTTTGATTTGTCAGATTAGACTGTTACTTCAGTTGATGTTATCACTCTCATTGAGCAAAATACTTGGAATTAATAAATATTCAGTTAAATATAATTTCAAATGTTATAAAGCCAAATTATTCTAAGAGTTAATTCTATAACTTAAAATTTGCTCCTTTGAATCTCGTCTTTTGGGTAACCAATCTAGTTTCTGATCTTAAAGCCATCTTGAAAACTTTTAGTGATTAAAAACTATATCGGTTTTTAGGACAAGTTCTAACATTAAACAACGAGACAATTTTCAAAACCCCTTCTTTGAGGTAATATTTTTCTAAAGTCTAAAAACTTCTTAAAATACATGCATAGGGTTCAGTTCAGTTAAAATCTGTTTTTTCGGAATATTTCTACAAAACGCGGATAAGAAACTGATTATATACTTCACTTCTTCCTCCTTCATTCCTGCATATAAGGGCAATCGTAACAGTCGTTTACTTAAATTTTCGGTTACCAGTAGGTCTCCTTCTCGATTTCCAAGAGAAATACCCATAGGAGACGAATGTAGGGGTATATAATGAAAAACAGCGAGTATTCCTTTATTTTTTAGTTCTTTCATTATACTATTTCTCGTATTCTCATTTTCAAAGATAATATAAAATAAATGAGCATTATGTTCTAAATAATGAGGTATGATTGGTAAGCGTATTTTTCCTTCATCCTCAAAAGGCTTCAACGCACTATAGTATGCATTCCATATTCTCATTCTTTTTTCTTGTATCTCGTCGAGTTTTTCAAACTGTGCGTAAAGAAACGCTGCCAGTATGTCACTTGGAAGATAACTTGATCCGATATCAACCCATGTATATTTGTCTACTTCACCGCGGAAGAATTTGCTTCTATTCGTACCCTTCTCTCTGATGATCTCAACGCGCTCGGCCATTGCTTGATCATCTGTATTTATCAAAAGGGCTCCCCCTTCCCCACAAACATAATTTTTTGTTTCATGAAAACTGTAACATCCAAAATCCCCAATTGTTCCAAGATACTTATTTTTGTATTTCGCATTGACACCCTGAGCTGCATCTTCTACTACTTTTATGTCCTTTTCTTCTGCAATTTCCATAATCTGTTTCATATCACAGGAAACTCCTGCGTAATGAACAGGATATATGGCTTTTGTTCTGGGTGTGAGTTTTCTTCTTATATCTTCAGGATCGATGTTTAGGGTTTCTTCTTGGATATCTGCAAAAACAGGTTTTGCTCCGACAAGCAAGATGGCATTCACAGTTGAGGAGAAAGTGTAGGAAGGAACTATTACTTCATCCCCCCGTTTCAGGTCAAGAGCATAACTTGCAAGTTCAAGGGCACCTGTACCGGAAGTTGTGAGCAGGACTTTTTTTGCTCCAAACTTCTTTTCCATAAATTCCTGAACTTTATGAGTATATTTTCCATCTCCACTGAGATGCGAACCAGTTTCAACTTTTTGTACTGAATTAAAAAGATCTTCTATGTACTTTAGTTCATTTCCAGTAAAATAAGGGTTATTAAATGGAATCGACATGCTTCCCCTCTATATTTATTTCGTCTTCTTTTTGTATTTCGTTATTTATCTCAAAAAGCAGTTTATTTGCATACTGAAAAGACTCAAAAGTTCCTGCGTCTGTCCAGTTCCCTTCTACAATTCCGTATGTTAACTGGTTTTGTTTTACGTACTCATTGTTGACGTCACTTATCTCAAGTTCTCCTCTTCTAGAGGGTTTGATTTTTCGTATAATGTCGAAGACAGAGGAATCATACATATAAACCCCTATCACGGCGTAACTACTCTTTGGGTTCTCCGGCTTCTCTTCAATATCAATTATCATTTTCTTTTTTTCATCAAGAGCAGCAACGCCAAATCTTTCGGGATCCCCTACTTTTTTTAAAAGGACTCTTGCTCGGCTCAATTGTTTTTTATATGCTTCGACATGTGGTTTTATGCTGTGGGTGAGAATATTGTCTGCCAAAATAACAATCATGGAGTCCATACATACAAAATTCTCTGAAAGTGATAGTGCTTGTGCGATTCCTCCCGCCTCTTCTTGGACCTTGAATGTAAATTCACATCCCAATTCTTTTCCGCTTCCAAGCATACGAACGATTTCACCCATGTGCTCTTTGCTTGTAACTACTAAAATGTCATTAATTCCAGCCGAGATCAGTTGCTTTATTGGATTGAATATCATTGGCTCTTTGCCCACAGGTAAAAGATGTTTGTTCGTAACTTTTGTAAGGGGAGATAGTCTAGTTCCTGTTCCCCCTGCCAAAACAATTCCTTTAATACTAATCCCTCCTTTTGATGGCAACCAAAAGTAAACTACTGCCGAATGTAAAATTGAGAAATTGAATAAATTGAGCTTCAATTCTGAAAATTAAATAAAATAAGCTGTTTAAAATTGGATTAATTTCTATTTCTCTGAATGCTTGAGCTTTTGAATTTAGATTATCTGACTTTCTATAAGATGGGAAATTAGAAAACATCCTTGAAAATGCAATAAATGGAAATAAAAAAGTCATGAAATAACTTAGTTTTAAAACTTTGAAACTATTTAATTCAACTTTTTCTTTTAATTCTTTAGCAGAGTATCTTCTTTTATGTTCTGCAAATTCATCAACAGTGGACCCTAGCTTTTTGCATGCCGGGACTGTTAAAAATAAAAAGCCTCCAGGGTTGAGACTCTTATACATATTTTTGAGTACAAGTTTATCATCATCAATATGTTCCAGTACGTCAAATGCACACACCCCATCGAATTCCTCTAGAAATAAGGGGTCATAAAGATTGAACTGGTAATATGCCTTTCCTGCATTTCTTTTTTGACTGTATTTTAGTCCTTCTAAATATAGATCTGCGCATTCAACTTGATACCCCAGTTCCTTCAAATATTTTGAAACAAATCCTGTACCGCATCCGACTTCAATAATTCGCGATTGGTGAGGTAAATAACGTTGAACGGTAGTTCCAATGATTACGTTTCTAACTCTAAACCAAAAATTACTTTTTTCATTTTGATATAACTTTTCAAAAGAACCCCTTGGAAAATGTTGTTCTTGATGTTCTTCATTTAAAAAACTTAATATTCCATCTTCTATAGGAAAATCTTTGCCACAATTTTGACAAGTATACCTATCTTCTTTTTTTCCTAATGTACCCAAACAGTAAATACATTTTAGCATATTACTTCCTTCAGCCTTATCCGTAAACTTGTCTGTAGTAAATAGGTAATCTCATCGGCAGTAAGTACTTGTCAACATCAAATTTTGATTGCAATTTTTTGGTGGGAAATTCGAAAATCGATATCAAATGAACTAGAATTTTGATTTAATTGTATTGTGCTTGCCGACGTGGAAAGTTTTATAGTTCCAGTCTTGGCACCGAGAATAAATGCAATCTCATATTTTTCGTATCTCTGCCTGGTCGTTCACCCCAAAACTGTCTAAATTTTATTTAGAAACGTTTTCAAATTATTTAACTGTTATGTTTGCATTTATTATTTATCAATCTTGATTTTTCTTATTCATATATTCTGATTTATAATCTTATATTCTGATTTATAATCTTATTTTTGCTTTTATAGTAAAAATCTCTATGAAAATTTTTGCAATCCAAATTTCCAAATAAATCCTGACCCAAGTCTTTTTTTTAAATTGTACTGACGTATTGCTGTTTTAAGGGCAAACTAGGGAATCATTAATTTTTTAGAAAACAATCTGTGCTCCTGAAGTAAGGATGCTTTATTTATGAGAAGGGGTCAGTGCTGACTGAGCGGTTTCTTTAATGAAAACAAATAAGGGTTTTCGGGTGTGTTCAATAAATTCTAGATTTTTTATTCAAGTTGCCAAAAATAGAAGTTTCTTTTTTATTCCATGAATGATCTTTCATACACTTCCTGTGAAATAAATACTCAGAATATGAATATTTTTAACTTTATTTATGTATTAATAATCCTTTATATCTTTTTTTTCTCAATTATTTATATTTTAATCCACTCATGTTTTTTTAGAAGGATATTTATAATATGAAGTCTCTTTATTCAAAAGAATTAGTCCAGCTATATTAAATTAGGGGGAGTTTTTTAATTAACTGGACAAGCGTGTTACGCTTCGTAGCCTGATTCAAATTACATGTTCATTCTTCAACGAGGGGGTATTTAAATGAGTGCAGAAGTAGTGGCTGGGAACAGTTATCGATTCCTCATGCCGCAGGAGGTTTTCAGAGAAAGACAGATAATTTCTCATAACATAACCGTGATTCTTCCGGCTTATAATGAGGAGGTATCTATAGGGAGTGTTGTCTTACTTGCGAGACGGTATGCTGACAGGGTAATAGTTGTTGATGACGGAAGTTCGGACAGGACAGCCGAGCTTGCCGCAAACGCAGGGGCTGAGGTGGTTGTGCATTCCACGAATAAAGGAAAAGGTATGGCTTTTAAGACTGGCTTTGAGGCAGCCGAGGGTGCGGATATTATAGTTACCATGGACTCGGACGGGCAGCACAACCCTGCGGATATCCCGAAGCTCGTTACTCCTATTCTCAAGGGCGAAGCTGATATGGTTAACGGCAGCCGATACTTAAATGGTCATACCACAGATACGCCTGCGTACCGCCGGCTGGGGCAGACTATCCTGGACAAAATTACCATCGTAAACTCCGGAGTCAGAATTACCGATTCCCAGAGCGGCTTTCGCGCCTTTTCAGCCTCTACAAAAGATATTTTCCGCTTCAATGCGCAGGGCATGGCGATCGAAAGTGAAATGCTCGCAGACGCAGGAAGGTACGGGTTAAGGGTTAAGGAAGTAGAAATAGATATAAGGTATGACGTTGACGGCTCAACCGAACATCCTTTAAGACACGGCCTGGGTGTTTTGTTAAAGATTCTTAAAGATATAGAATTTAATAGACCTCTGTATTGTTTTACTATTCCGGGGCTCGTTCTTGGTATCTGCGGGTTATACTTGGGTCTCAGTTTATTACAAATTTTTTATCATGGGGGGAGTCTGCATTTCGGGCCTACAATCTTAATGGTCATGCTAACTCTGATGGGGATGTTTATGGCTTTTACAGGGATTATGCTGCATTCGATATCAGGCTTGATCACGCAGCTAAAGTAGCTGAGGCATGAATACGGATTTATGTCCCGAGTTGCCGCTCGAATTGCGATTCGGCATCCGAGTTTCGCTTCGGCACCCGAGTTTCGCTTCGGCACCCGAGTTTCGCTTCGGCACCCGAGTTTCGCTTCGGCACCCGAGTTTCGCTTCGGGAGCACGAGGTCTGTTTCGCTTCGCTCAAGCAGACTAGCATATCGATTCCAAAATAAATACTTAATTTAGAAATAATTACAGTTATGAATGCGAGGACTTAAGCTAAAGCTATTAAGACTTCTATAAACTCGGAAAGAAAAAGAAGGGCCAGAAAATGCCCAATAAAGATTTTATAACCGTCAAATATAAAGAAAAGTTGTGTTTGTGCCCCCTTTCTTCCGTGTTTTCCGTGTATTCCGTGGTTTTTTTACTTACTTCATATTTATCCACGGGCACGGGAAATAATCCGATCTGGACTTCATAACCACGGAAAACACGGAAGGCACGGAAAACTCTGTGCCCGTAATTCCTTTTTTCCGTGTTTTCCGTGCTTTCAGTGGTTTTAACTCACTTTATTTTCATACTTTAAAAGGGCAGGGAAGAACTCAAGCAAGAAACGAGAACCACGGAAGACACGGAAGACACAGAAGAACTGTGCCCTTACTTCTGTTTTCCGCGTATTCCGTGGTTATCGAGTTTTTATTGAGTCTTTTTCGTGTGCGTCTGTGTTTTCCGTGTTTATAAAATCTCGACTGGCTAAGTGTAAATATTTACGTTCGAAACTGTAATCGGGTTTTAAAAGTATAATTGATTAGTGAGTTTAATATATTTAAGTTTACTATAATTATAACATGCCCCATTCTTCTCTATTTTCTGTATCTTTGTTTACATCCGTTTTTTTAGATGGATTTTTATATTTTGAAATCTCTTCATTCCAGAAAATTAGTCCGATTCTATAAAATTTACAAGAACTTTATGACCTGGATGGTGATGTTACGCTTCAAAATGTGATTCGAGTGTATGGCGTGGTAGGCTCGACGAAAAATCCTTTAAAGCATGGCCTGGCTGTTTTATCAAGAATTTTTAATGATATGGAATTCAATAATCCTCTGTACTACTTTACTTTGCCAGGTTTCATTCTTGGAACAGGTGGAGTGTATATGGGCCTTGATTTTGTACAAACCTTTTATCTTGATGGAACCTTTAATTTCGGGTCTACTGTTTTAATGGTCCTGCTAACTTTAATCGGGACTTTTATGGCTTTTATGGGAATTTTGCTTCATTCGATAGCTGGTCTGATAAGGTATAAAATGAATAACCCGTAATTCAGGGGCAGATCCCTGAAACTAAGCTAAGGGTTTTTGATAAGTTGTGCAGGTGCTCATCACCGTTAAAAAATATCATAACTCTAATCTCAAGTTGAAAAACAGAGAATGGGAATACTCTGAATGTAAAACAAAACAGGATAGGACATTAATGCCGCTATCAATAATTAAGAAATCTGCTCTTATAGATCAAAACTTAATTGGAATATAATGCCTGTGGAATGCGGGAAGGACTTTGACCTGCGAACAACGAGGAAGCAAGAAGTTCTTCCCTCAAACCTCTGAGCCATCAGGCAAAGGAGTTAAGGAGGGGGTAGTTCACTTAAATAGTTCTAATTGTCAGATATTTTCAGTCTGCGTGGACAGTTTTTATTGTCTTTTCTCGACATTATCAGACCACCAGTTAAAGATTTCCTCTCCGCTTGTAATCCACGCTTTTTTGCTGTAAACATATTCGAGGAATTTTTCGTAATATTTGAGGTTCTCTCCCTCTATAGATATATTGTTGTGCCAGAGGATTGTAACCACACCATTGTACTGTTCAACTTTGTCAATAAGGCTCTTTACGAGCTCCCAGGCTTTTTTAACATCAAGATGCATGAAATTTAGTAATGTTTTATCCATAATTATGAGAGGAAGCTCAAGGATATCGATTTCTTTTTCGGTGTTTAGATTATACGGTCTGAAAGGATGGCACATTCCATTTCTAAATCCTGCACAGTCTGAATACCCAAATGTTGCATCATATTTGAAGCCTGCTTTGCTCAATAGTTCCCATGTATCCGGCACTTTAAATTTTAAGTAATGATTCCTGTACCCGATGACCTGTTTACCGAGAACTTTTTCGAGTCTGTGCTTTTTTTCCATTATATCTTCAAAGCTATTGTAAGATTTATATCCTCCATGCAGGCCGACTTCCCACCCATTGTCGGATATAAACCGTAGTTCTTCTTCAAGGTCTTCAATTTTGTAATTGAAGTCTTTCTCTCCGGGATGTAAAGCCAGAAAATAGAAGCTGGATTTTGCATTGTATTTAGCTTCCAGCTCCATTATTTCTCTAAAGTTCCACCATGGATTCCACTTCTTGTTAACTCTGGAAAAAGGTGTCTTTATAGCACCTACCAAATTACCTTTAACAAGTGCTTTGGCCGTTCCCATGATTGGGTACAGTTTTTCCGGATAGGCAAAGTCAATATCATGGGTAAGGCAGACAGCAAACTTTTTCCCGTCCGGATACTCAGGGTGCAACCCGTTTTCTACCAGAAATCTGGAAACTTTGGGATCAAAAATATTTCTCTGACTGCTTAAATAGTAAGGAAACCTATCGTACTGATCAGAAAAAGTCAAGTTGTATTCTTCTTTTTTGGTATAAAGATCCCAGAGTTCTTCGTTTTGTTTCAGTTTTTCAATCATGGTTTTTGCCCTTCTCCAGAATATTAAAGACTGAACTAAGCTCTCAAATGAGAGTTTATTTTCATACTATTAAATGTTCGTTCTTATCTCCCCTCCCAATCCCCTTATACACAAACCCCTTGCCGATGAACTCATCCGGCTCAATTACATTTCTCCCATCTATAATAACCGGATGTGCTTTTCCAGTAAGCTTCTTTACCCAATCGGCCGTTACCTCAGAGTACGCACTGTGTCCTGCGAGAACCACTACAGCGTCTGCGCCTTTGACAACCTTTTCCAGATCATCAGAAATTTCGACTCCGGGATAATTTACAACATACGGGTCGTGCACTGTAACGCTGGCTCCGGCTTTCAGGCAGAGGTCTCTGTACGGTTCAGAGGGGGTGTTCCTGGCATCGTCCGAGTCCCGGATAAAGGCCCAACCGAGCATAGCAATCTTTGAACCTTTCATCTCTTTTCCAATTCTCTCAAGGGCAGCAGCAGTCAGATTGTACATATGTAAGGGCATGAAATCATTGACTTTTCTTGCAAGCACGTAGATCGAATCTGCCCCTTTGGGATAATCCAGCTGCCCGCTTCCGATCTTGACCCCTCTTTCCAGATGGTAAGTATCTTTGGTCAGGCAGTGGCCTCCGACGCCTGCCCCTGGCCAGAGCACGGCTCTAGTAATACCTTCTCCTTTTAAGCTGTCCACGCCTGTCCTGACATCATATACATTTATACCCATGGCTTCACAGTAAAGGGCAAGCTGGTTGATCGCTGCAATCTGAAGGTCACGGAAAGTATTCTCTGCAGTTTTTGTGACCTCAGCTGCAGTTGCACTCATAGGAATTACTTTTCCTACAGTCAGCACAGGAGAATACAGCTCAACAGCCCTTCTGGTGCTTGCCTCATTAATGCCGCCCACAATCCGGTCATGCTCTCTGATATTTTTTAAAAGCCTGCCGACCATTACCCTTTCGGGGGCATGGGCAAGGGCAAAGTCTTCTCCTGCTTTTAAGCCTGACTCTTCTTCAAGGATCTGTTTTGCCATGCCTTCGGTTGTTCCGGGGGTGATTGTGGATTCGAGTACTACAAGCATGCCTGGCTTGAGGTATTTTCCTACATTTCTGATGCCTTCGATGAGTGCGGAAAAATCAGGCTCCAGATCCTTGGGATTTGCAAAAGGCGTCTGAATTGCAAGAGTGACTGCATCGAGTTCGGAGATCCTTGAGAAATCGGGAGTACACTCGAACTTGCCTGCTTTCACAACTTTGCTAATAAGGTCTTCAAGGCCCGGTTCTTCTCCCTTGAGGGGACTTTCTCCGCGGTTAAGCATGTCGATTTTGTAACTTGAGCTTTTTGAATTGCGCTGGAAACCGAGAACTTTATTAAAACACAGGGCATCTGCAAAAAGGACAGCTGCAGGGATGCCTACGTAGCCCATTCCAAGTACTCCTATTTTTTTTATCGGGCCGCGTTCCTTGAGAAGTTCTTCCAATTTACTCATAATTATCACTTTCCACATTGTTTTTTCAGATCTTTTATGTTTCCAGAAGTTTTGAGATTTGCTTTATCAGGATTTTGTTCCGGTTTATCGTCCTACCTCGATCAATCTTTCTTCTTCGTAGGACCTTATGGCTGCCATTGCCACTTCAAGAGCGTGTTTTCCGTCTTCGCCGCATGGGTTTGGATCTTTACCGTTTGAAACGCAGTCTATGAAGTAGTTGAGTTCATTTTTCAGGGGCTCACTTCGTTCCACTTTGGCTTTTCTTATCCATTCATTGTCATGCAGCTGTACTGTCTGGTTGATGTAGTCCAGATAGGCAACACCCTTAACTCCGATTGCTGTCAGCTGTCTTACTTTGTGGGGAGTCAGCCAGTTTGTTTCCACGACTCCTGCAAAGTTATGGTCCATGCGCAGGATGATTGAAGCATGGTCTTCGAATGAGTGAATATCCGCACCTGCAATGGCATAAACGCTATTTATTTTCTTGCCGTAAAGATATGAGATAATATCTATATCGTGGACCCCGATATCCAGGATTACTCCCACATCCCTGATCCTCGGGTTATATGGGCCCACACGCTTGGTCGAGATTGAAACTATCTTTCCCAGAGTGCCGGACTTTATTATTTCTTTGAGCCGTATGACTGCAGGGTTAAAACGCTCGATGTGCCCCACCATAAGGACTTTTCCCGCTTTTTTTGCGGCTTCAATCATCAGGTCAGCGTTTTCAATCGTATCTGCAATCGGCTTTTCTACAAGGACATGTATTCCTGCGTCAAGAGCATCGAGTACGACTTGTTTGTGCAGTTTCGTAGGCACAACGACACTTACCGCATCAAGGCCTTCGGCGAACATTTTCTTATAATCTGTAAAGGCCTTTGTCTTAAACTGTGTAGCCATAGCTTCGACACGATTCTGGTCTACATCCGAGATTCCGGCGAGTTTTACGCCTTCCATTTCGCTGTAAATCCTGACGTGGTTCTGTCCCATGGCACCTGTACCTATAACTCCTACTCTAATCAAAAGTCTCACTTCCTGATTCTGAAAATGCAGTGGCTGGAACACTACTCAATCTTTTGCATAAAATTCTTTGGTTGCTTCGACTATCATCTGCACGTCAGCACTGGACAATGCAGGGTGTACAGGGAGGGAGAGAACCTCTTCTACTGCTTTTTCCGAGACCGGGAGGGAGTCTTTGTATCCAAGCTCTTTGTAGAAGGGTTGCTTGTGGATAGGTATCGGGTAGTGGACTCCTGTTCCGATTTCTTTTTCTTTCAGGAAAGCTGCCAGTTGATCTCTCTTTTTGGCTCTGACGGTGTACTGGTGGAATACATGGGTGCAGCTGGCTTTTGTAATTGATGGTACAAGTCCTGGTATGCCTTTGAGTCCGGATGAAAGCATTTCTGCATTTTTCTGTCTTGCTGCGGTAAATTTGTCCAGTTTTCCAAGCTGAACGAGTCCGATTGCAGCTGCAATATCAGTCATGCGCAGGTTGAAACCCAGCATTTCGTGCAAGTAGCGGACTTTTGAGCCGTGGGCCCGGATCATTTTTGATTTATCTGCAATTTCTTTGTCATTTGTAGTGAGCATTCCGCCTTCGCTGGTTGTCATATTTTTTGTCGGGTAGAAGCTAAATGCCCCTGTTCCAAAGCTTCCTACCCTTTTTCCATGGAATTCTGCGCCATGGGACTGGCAGGCATCCTCGATCACAATAAGCTTTTTATCCTCGGCAATTTCCATTATGGCTTTCATGTCTGCAGGATGTCCGTAGAGGTGGACAGGCATAATGGCTCTGGTTTTTGAAGTGATTTTTTCCTTGATTTTTTCAGGGTCTATATTATATGTCTCTGGCTCTATATCTGCGAAAACAGGTTTTGCCCCGGTATAAAGAATGCTGTTTGCGGTAGCGATGAAGCTGAAGGGACTTGTAATCACTTCATCTCCCTGTCCTATACCGTGGGCAAGAAGCGCAATGTGAAGGGCTGCAGTGCCGGAATTAACAGCTGCTGCATACTCGCAGTCAGTGTACTCGGAAAAAGCAAGTTCAAATTCTTCTACTTTCGGGCCCTGTGCAATCATGCCTGAACTCAGGACCTCTGTTACTGCATCAATCTCTTCCTTGCCCAGCAGGGGCTTGGCGATTGGGATCATTTTCGGACCTCTTTTCAATAATTTCAATAAAACTTTCTCTTACTTATCTTGATTTTTTGATAAGCTTATATTCTATTCAATTCCTTTAAATCCTTCGGAAGTTCCTGTATCTTTGCAGGCACCCCAAGTGCAAGTTTCCAGGCGGGCACGCTTTTTGTCACGAGTGCTCCTCCGGCAACCATTGCCCCTTCTCCAATTTCTACATCCGGAAGCAGGGTGGCATTTGCACCGATGGATGCCCCTTTTCTCAAAATAGGGCCTTTCATTTCGTATTTTTTCCGAATAGGATATTTATCATTGGCAAGAACTGCACAGGGTCCGATAAACACATTGTCTTCGATGATAACATTTGTCGGAATGTAGACATTACCCTGGATGCTGACATTATTTCCTATCTTCACATGCCCGTCTATAATGACATTGGTTCCGATAAGAACGTTGTCTCCTATTTCAGTGTTTTCTCTAATCATTACATTATGTCCGGTTTTGAAGTTCTTTCCGGTTTTTACACTGGAAAATATCGTTGATCCGGCTCTTACAATCGAATTCGGGCCTATGGTACAGCCTGGAAAATCAAAATCCTCTATTTCGATATTTTGTTTTAGAATTTCCATCAGGATTTTGTGTTCAGGGTACCCAAGAATCACATTTTCCAGTATTACCGTATCTTTCCCTATTACAGACGTGCCGTATATTTTAGAAGAATTGTGGATTTTAAATTCAGTCAAGTTCATTGTTCCCCCCGTTTTTCTGGTTTTTTATTTGACCAGCCGCGCTTTTTTGATGCATAAAAACTCCTGGTCACTCTTTTACATAGCTTTTTGTTCTGACATTCTCAATGATAGGGCTAGTGTCACGAAAACTTAATTGTGGATCATCAATTTAAGGTCAAAACCATATCAGCTGATGGAAGCTACCAAATAATATGTTCGATAATTAGGTTTTTACGATACTAGTTTATACTATCGAGGTAAAACTCGAAGACGATTCCGGTTTATTTCTTCCCGATACTCACTCCCATTGATCTGTGTAACTATCTTAATTTTTTAGTTGAATACACTGTATAATTATTTAAGTGATTTGGTTTATTTCCCTATCGCTCGTTCGTCTTCCGTTTTCTGATATAGTCTTTTAGTCTATACCTCCGCTTTTGCATTCATAGTTGTGCAGCACTTTTCTAACTTTTTATCTACAATATTATTATAGTTATTACTTATATAAGAAATTAATAACTTATGAAGTTTCCAGTGTCCAATTCAAGGACCATATTCCAGGAAAACATTTTGATAAATTCAACACTGTCTTTTGAACCTGTTCTTCCTCTCTGAGGCACAGGTTTGACATTATATCTCCTTATATTTTTTCAGTAGTATGAGGAGGATTTTTATATCATATTGGACATTTGTTCCTTGAATATGCGAATCAACTCAAGGAGTCCTAACTACGCTTGCGAGTTTAATTTCATCAAGTTCAGTTTCTTCAGGTGTGCTCTCAATCACGACCAAACCAGGAGTTCCTGAAGGCGCATCTGTAGCCGCGGCAGCTTTGCTTTTGCTGCTTTTGCTCAGAGATTTTCTCCCGGTCTCGAAGCACTGGGGAAATACTGTGGAAGCTTCTTTGAATATGGGAATTATTCCACTGTTATTTTCCTTCTGTGCAATCATTCTTTACAAGGTTGTAGACCTTTTTTAACGGCCTGCAGCCATACCCCATTCTCTTTTCTTTCAGAGTTCTTATTGCGTGTTTTTTTCACTGCGTTCGAGAGGGCTAACTTAGAAATACGGGTATAGCTTTTTCGTTTTTTCCGTGATTTCAAAAGCTGAAGTGAGTTTTTATAGTTCTTGTTTTTTTCGGGGTTGTAGAGCCTGAATTGAGGTAGTCAGGAACATTATCTTCTTGACTACTCTCCAGCTTCTGCCTTTTTTGTTTTACTTCCTTTTCGCTTTTTCCTTCTTTTGGAATCCTCCGGAAAGAGCAGGTAGATTTAGAGGAGGAGGGGAATGATCCCGAAAAGAAAGACATTTATAAAGCCATGAATCATCGTGACCAGCGGTAGGCTACGTGTTCTGTAAAACAGGTATCCTATAACGAAGCCTACAAAGGATGTATACAAAATTTCATTAATACTCCCATATCCTGAATGCATAAGTCCGAACAAAATGCTCGTAACTATCAGCCCTGTCTTATTTCCTAGTACTATCTCTAACCGGGTCTGGAGGATTGACCTGAAAATTACCTCCTCTACCAGGCCTACAAAAAGGATCATAACTATGCTGAGCTTCAGGAGGTTAAAGACCGACAGGTCCGGGATGAGATTGTTAGTTTCGATTATCAGGTATTCCCCTGCTCCTAACACGAGGCCCAACAATATTGAGAGTGGAATATAGACCATTATCTTCTTGAAGGTTAGCCCTAGCTGCGTGCGAGTGAGTTCCTGATGGGTGGCTGCGATACTCACAGGAATTGCCAGGAGACCGTATATGAAAATAAAGGAATCAAGCGTCGTTTCAAAGAAAACCGGCATTGAGAGGTTTATCAGGCGCAGGATCGGCAGGAGAATAAGAGCCTGGTATGTTTTCTGGATTTCTTCATCTTTTATGAACATCATGGAAAAGGAAAGCCCAAGCAGAATCACTGCATGCATTTCTGCGGCTTCTATTAACCTTCCCGAATAAATCCACATTTCCGCAAAAGCAATTGCTGCAGCAGGTATTCCCAGATAAAGCCATTTGTTTTTAATCTCAGGCGTTTTTCTCCTGAGATTTCCAGATGTTTCTATCCTCCTACTTTCGGATTTTTCCATAGTTTCCATTTTTATACGCTCAGATGTTTCCATCTCAGACCTCCTCTGTAACGTTTATCCAGAGGCGCAGGTCTCTGTAGGGTATGTTCTTTTCAGTTTCATTGAAAAGCAGGAACTCAAGCTCCATATTCTTTCCTTCAATAGAAGGTGTAATCTCAAGAGGCTCTTCCAGAGTTGTGTTATGGGCAAGCCTTATATTTTGCAGGTCTTCAGGGAGAGGCAGCGATTTATTTTCGAGCCTTACATCCATTGTGTAGTTCATTGTTCTGTACTCATTGTTTGTTATCCCTATAATGTAGGTCCCGCTTTCTCCCTGTATATAGTCTGTTTTATAATTTTCAGCCATCCTTTCAGGTCCTAGGATATAGAATTCTGTAAATGGTTCTTTATCTTGAGGCACCATGAAAACGTAAGCCACGGTTCCAAGCAAGACAAAGAAAAAAAGAACTAGAAATATCCTGAGGATTCCCTCAGTTTTTGATTCCGGTTTTCCAAGGACTCCGGTAATCAAGGTAAGAACAGAGGTTTTGAAAGAGACTCCAAATGTTCTATCTTCTGGAAGTCGAATTCTTCTTGCGTATGCCACTCCGCACATGAACAGAGTAAATACGGAAAGGCTTACAAGGAGAGGAATTTCTCGTATTCCCCAGGGTGTAAAATTAAGTGCAAGTCCTATTAGAGGTACAACTACAATGCTCATTCCAACAGAAAGCGCTATTCTCTCCATCCCTTCAAGTCCGCCTTTTTCCGGAAAAAGCATGGCTACAAGGGCATACCCCGGAAGGAAGAGTACCAGGGGTAGACCAAGAGCCGTGCGGATGAAACTTCCGCTTAGTACAGGAATAAGTACGAAAATATCCGTAATAATTACAAGGCCTGCTACAAGCAGCAGGTCAGATGGAAACTTCTGGTTTCCGGTCATATGACTCCTCATAAAACGATTTTAATGTTTTTCTGGCTTTCCAGTTTTGTTTTTCTTATCATTCGGGTTAATCTACTGATTTTCGTGTTCCCTTGTGAAGTTTTCTGAAAATCTTCTTACTTTCTCCAGCCTATCTGCTTTGATCTCCGAATGTGAAGAATTAATAACCGGAAAGGTGAAAATTGTCCGAACTTCAATCCCGAAGTCTTCTTCTGATTAAGCAGCATTTTTATTCCTGAATTTTATCCGTTTTCAAGAATGTTTTTAACCCGATCTACTAATTACTTAGTTGTATAAAATATCTTTCCCATTTCCTGCTTGCTATCTCAAATACTTTTCCCTTTTCTGCTATCTTCCTGAAGGAAGTTTTCGAACTTTAAACCTTTATCTCATCTCCTTTTTGAAGCGAGTTTCTGGCCTGAGCCTATGATTTTTTAGATGCTAACATATGGTATGAAAACTCTTTGGCTTCTTATGTCAGTGTAATTTTCTTAATCTTTATTCCTCGTGCAGGGGTAAAGAATAAAAGTCTTTTTAGTTCTTATTTGGGCTAACAGGCTTTGTAAATGAATTTATTCTTTTTCGTTATCTATATAACTGTACAATTATTTTTTGTGTCTAAATGCTTATATAGCTCATATATTAAAACAGATACAGGTCTTATACTATATGCCGTGACTCGCTTACAGAGTATCTATGTGCTTCCTTTTTGGTAAAAGGAGTACGATAATCCCCCAAATTGATCTCTGTAAATACAGCTGTAGAAGACTTTTTGAAACCCTTTAAAAATCATGGAGCGATGACTCTGAAAAATATATTTACCGAATTTGTACTTTTTACAGATTCTTCTATAATAAATCACTTTATTCGGGAGACTCTTGAGTCTTGTTGCCGAAGAGGCAGATGATTAAACATGACCATTACGATTGCAGCCATGCCCGCTTATAATGAAGCCCATGCTATTGCAGAGGTCATTAAGGGTTGCAAAAAATATGTCGACAGGGTAGTGGTTGTGGACGACGGAAGCACTGATAACACTGTCGGTATTGCTGAATCCCTAGGCGCTTATGTAGTCCGTCATGAAACCAATAAAGGATATGGTGCAGCTCTCAGAGACTGCTTCGAAACAGCTAAAAAGCTCGGCGCAAATGCTATGGTCATAATTGACTCTGATGGTCAGCATGACCCATCCGAGATTCCCAAGCTCCTTGAACCCCTTAAAAACGGGTTTGATCTGGTAATCGGTTCAAGGTTTGTCAACGGTAACGGTAAAAATGTTCCCATTTATCGTAAGTTTGGGATGAAGGTACTTGATTTCGCAACTGTGATGGCAGGAGGTCTCAATGTCACTGATTCCCAGAGCGGTTTTCGGGCTTATGGAAGAAAAGCCATTGAAAATATAAATTTAAATGGCACCGATATGTCTGCAGGCTCCGAAATCCTCATTCAGGCAAGAGATTACAACCTAAAGTTTACTGAAGTGGAAATCCATTGCAGGTATGACCTTGAAGACTGCTCAAGTGAACATCCTTTCATACATGGACCCAGGGTTCTGTTCAGGATTTTGAAGGATATGGAGTATAGACGGCCCCTGTATTATTTTGCCGTTCCCGGAATGATTATGGCATCTACAGGTTTTCTTATGGGACTGAAATTTTTACAGGATTACTACCTAGGAGGGCACCTGCGCTTTGGTCCTACACTTCTTATGGTGATGCTGACAATTATAGGAGCCTTCATGGTGTTTACGGGGATAATACTGCATGCTATATCAAGGATGATATTTCTAAACGAGCATATTCGAAGACAATAATGTTCAAAGTGGGGTTAATTTGTATGGAATGCCCTTTTGTTTCAGTGATAGTAGGCATTCGCAATGAAGAAAGGTTCATTGAAGAATGTATTGAGTCGCTTCTCAAGCTTGACTACCCTCAGGGTTCTTATGAGGTTATTGTCGTTGATGGAATGTCCACCGATAAAACCCGGGACCTCGTACAGAAATATCCTGTCAGGCTCCTTCTAAATGAAAGAAAAAATGTTGCTGCAGCAAGAAATCTCGGCGTGGAGGATGCAAAAGGTGATCTTGTTGCGTTTACTGATGGGGATTGTAAGGTCGATCCCCAGTGGCTGAAGATCCTTGTCCGTGAAATGCAAAGTGCCCCGGATGACGTGGTGTGTGTTGGAGGTCCTAACCTGATCTTTGACACTGACCCTGTATTTGGAAGAGTCGTGGGATATTCCCAGGAAACTTTTTTGGGTTCCGGAGGCTCGGCTCAGTCCAAAAACTCCACAAAAAAGCACTATGTCAGCTCTCTCCCCAACTGCAATGCTATGTACAAAAAGAGTGCAATCCAGGAAGTCGGAGGTTTTGATGAGAAGTTTCTGGTAGGCCAGGACGGAGACCTGAATTATAGAATAAGTAAAAAAGGCCACAAGTTTTTGTACATCCCTGAGGCACAGGTCTTGCACCACAGAAGAGGAACTCTCAAGTCCTTTTCGGTAAGGATGTTTAAATACGGTATGTGGATGGCGGAGCTTTTCAAAAAGCATGGAGAATTTGTCCGCTGGTATGCATTTTTGCCATCGGTTGCCATAATTTTTGCAGTCGCTTTGCTTATTGCCTCTATTATATACTTCACTCCAATACTGTTTCTGATTGCACTGACTGCCATATATTTTGCTCTGGTCTTCGTTACTTCAATCCAGGTTACTTACAAAATGAGATCAAAATACGGTCTTTTTGCTCTGTTCGTAATCCCTGTACAACATGTTACCTATGGATTGGGATTTTTGTACAGTTTTGTAAATTCCCTTTTTCTCTCAAAAACAAAGTCTCATTCGGATATTTAATATTCGCGAGTATATCTGATAAGAATGTTAGAAAAACCATTATGTTAGAAAAATGATCGAAACTCTTGAATAGGTATGTGAGAGTTTTCGGGGCAAAAAATTCTTAATCAATACCGCCCTGATTGTAACTCTCTTTGGTTTTCTAATGCAAAAATTTGAAAACTATATTTTATTTAATTTGTGAAGTTATGATCATTTAGGATTATGGAGATAGTATGTTAGAATTAAGTGAAGAGACAGGATTCAAGTTGGAGAATAACCGTTTAATGAGGTTAATTCACTCTTTATTTCCGTTAGCTATAATTTTTGCAGTTATATTCGCATTCTCATGGATGTTCGCAACTGGAAAGCTCGGTTATGCACTTAGGGGACTATTTACGGGAATCCCTGCAATTCTTTCCTGTCTTTTTGTACTGTTCATTTACAAAAAAGACGTAAGTCTGCATGATATAGATGTCCTACCATCACTAAATATAAAATCTCTCACATATCTATTCGGGATATTTTACATCAGTTCCCTGATCTCACTCCTGCTGTCTCAGGGGAGCAGACCCTGGTACTATTTCGTTTTTATTTTAGTGCTCTACCTTTCGGTATTCTTGCAAATTTTCTCTAAAAAAGCAAGTCCTTCTCTCATTTTGGGAGAATCTTTCTTAATCATGGCTAACCTGATTTACAGTGTCACCTTAAATTATGATTTCTACGTCGGAACCACAGATCTCCTGCCCCATATCTTCCTCTCAGAACTTACTGCCATTTCCGGGCAGACAATTCCTACTTCCTTAAGTGATTATGCATACTTTCCTCTATATCATATACTTATTGCAGAAGCCTCTGAGCTCCTTAATACAGGCATAAAAACTTCACTTTTTCTGGTAACTGCACCGATCTATGCAATCACTGTAATTTTCCTTTACTACCTCTTTAATTACATAACAAACAACAGGCAAATTTCTCTGCTTTCCTGCATCTTATTTTCTGTGAGTTCCGTTGTGCTCTATTATGGTACAAATGTGATCACCCGCACAATGTCATTCGTTATGTTCATTGTATTACTGTACCTGATTTATGTCGTTAATTTCAAAAAAGACAAACTCTCTTTAAAAACTCTCTCAGTGCTCGTTGCGATTTTTTTAACTCTGGTTCACAATGTTTCCCTTCCCCAGCTGGTCATATTGCTTGTACTTCTTTTTGTCTCGGAATATGTAGTAGGGGACGGTAGCTACATAAGCAAGCCCTTTTTTGTATTTCTTAATGTTACTTTCATTTCATACTGGTTTTTTGTAGCATACGTGTTTGTTCAAAGGAGCTTAGCTCCTCGTTTACAGAGCCAGTTCTGGGAATCCATAGTATTAACTGCCGGCGGTACAGAGGTGCTTCAGGAGAGCTTGCTTAATTTGGTAGGACTTCTAGATAAATCCATTTTCTTGTTTTTTGCCTTGATAGGGATAGGTTTTCTCCTGAAAAACTATAAAAACAATTACGCTTCCGTATTCGGATTATTTGCCCTTTTGACCCTTATATTCTATGTTCCAAATCCTTTAAACACTATCTGGCAGTTCAGAGTCCTTTTTAGAGTTGACCGATTTATGCTTTTTGTCAGCCCATTTATGGCTTTCATAATGGGGTATGGAATATATATATTCTGGAATTATATGGATAAATACTCCTCTAAGAAGATAAATTCCTTCTTTTTAGTGCTTTTGCTGTTCTCAGGATTTGTTTTTGTTTCTTCGATCTTCAGCATTGGAGATTCGGACTTCCTTGGCCAGGATGCAAAGCACGAATACTTCACTTCCGATGAGTTAAGCGGCTTTGAGCATGTTTTTAACTATGTCCCTGCAAACTCCTCTATTTACACAGACTATTACTCTTCAAGGTTCTTTTATCTCCCACTGATACCTGCAACCTCTGCGGAGATGAATATCACATCTTATGATAATTATAGAATTGGTGATGTAAACAAACTCCCACAATACAGGGGCTATGTAGTGCTCAGGACTCGGGAGTTTCTCAGAAGTGGTTTATACTTCGGCAGCGAGGAAAGTACTCTCAGGGACACTTCTAACTATTTCTATCAGGGGCTGCCCGAAAACAAGCTCGAGTTAGAGGATAATCTTGCAGTTCTTAGTAAAATATATTCAAGTCCTTCTATAGATATTTTTATTCCAAAGCCGGGATTACATCCTCAACAGAGCATAAAACCAATAAAGAGCCAAGATCTTGAAGGCGAGATTTATCAATACCAGATTTGATTTGCATGTTGTAGATTCATGATAGTCTGTAGTTTACTCTAGTGTCGCGTCAATCCTCAAAGATTTAACGATTCTGAATAGTTGTAATCGATTTTAGATGACATTTTGCTGTTGACGCGACACTAGTGTCACGAAAACTTAATTGTGGATCATCAATTTAAGGTCAAAACCATATCAGCTGATGGAAGCTACCAAATAATATGTTCGATAATTAGGTTTTTACGATACTAGGTTTGATAGATCTGACTAATTTACAGATTTTCATTACAAAACGCCCTGTATCGGTAAAATCTCTTTAGAAAAAAACGAAAAGTGTCAGATATTTAAAAGCACAAGGTATAACCTTTGAATTGTTTGAAGAAAACAGAACCATAAAGTTCATTTACGTATTAGACTATTTATACTTCTGTCAAATTAGGATCTATAGCAGATAAAAAGTAAAAGTAAAGATCTTTAAAATTCACTTCGATTTTTGCGAAAGCTCTGAATATATATCCTCAGTCTTTTTTGCATGGGCTTCCCAGGTTAAACCCCTCTGGATTATGCTTTTGCGCCCTAACTGCCCCATCTTCTCTCTCCTGCTTGCATCCTCTAAAAGCTTATTAATTTTTTCTGATAGTACCTCTGGGTTTTTTGCAGGTACCAGATAGCCTGTTTCCCCGTCAATCATCAGTTCCGGAATTCCGCCTACGTCTGTTGCTACAACAGGCACTTCACAGGAAAGGGCTTCTAGAATTACATTTGGCCTCCCCTCAGAAAGGGAAGGCAGCACCAGGATGTCTGAAGCTGAGATCCAGAGAGGGATGTCCTCATGGTTTACAGGTCCAGTAAACTTAATGTAATTGGCAATTTTGAGCTCTTGTACCCTTTTTTCCAGGCTTTTTTTGAGGCCGTCATCCCTGCCGACCATATAGAGTTCGGTATTCGTATCAACAAAACTCTTTGCAGCCTCAATCAGATAGTCTACACCTTTTATTTTTCTAAGGGCTCCTACAAACAGAACAATATTCTTATCCTGAGGCAGGTTTAACAGATTTCTTGCGTGTTCTTTTCCGGCAGGTTTGAATTTCTCAGTATCAACACCATTTGGAACTACATGGACTTTATCTTCACTTATCCCCAGATTTACTATATGGAGCTTGAGATCTTCACTGACAGAAAGAATCTTATCTGCAAAATTCATAGCTTCTATAATTTGCCTTGAAGTATAGGACCCTTCATAAGCAACTTTTCTCTCAATTGTTCCAAGCGCACTTATTACTAGGGGAACTTTCCATTTCTTTGCAAGCCCTATCATACCGTATCCGTCAGGATATGAAAAGTGTGCATGGATAAGATCTGGTTTTGGCTGTATGTTTTTTATTGCGTATCTGGAGACAAAATAAGCGTACGAAATTCCGGTTATTGGATAAAAATACTTCTTAGGAACAGCATATACATAGCGCGGATAGTGAAGGTCGTATTTTTCGGTGTGCTCAATTCGCGGCAGCTTGTAAAAATTGTGGTACGGAAACGCAGAAAAAGGAAGCACGAAAGGTTTTGGGGAAACCACAGTAACGTCTATGTTCTGGTTTGCAATTGAATCAATACTTTGCTTTATGAATGTCCCAAGTTGAGGATAATACCTGTTAGGAAATTCCTGACAAACTTCCAGTACTTTCATAACTTCTTACCTTTTTTCGATTCGGATGCCTCAAAAACAGACAAAAGAGAGAATTGATCCTATAAATACCTCTCTCAAAAAGGGGTTAAATTTTCAGTTCTGAGATTTATACTGAACCTTTTCTCCAACTCCCAAAAAGTAATAAATAAAGTTGTGGGATAAACTAATTAACTACTTTTGCCATTCTGGTAACGGCAATCATGTTTAAAAAAGTAAATAATATTTTCCTGGTTTATTACGGCTCTTTCAATACTAAATCAGGTTCGAACATACACATACTTGAACTTCTTAGAAATTTGAAGAAATACACAGATATTATACTGTTCGCACCTGGCCAGAAGAGCGTAGATCGCACCCTTCCCGGAATAAAATACGTGCCTGTAATAGACAATAAATATCTTGTACAGCCTTCTTACGAATTCATGCTTTCCTTTTACCTTCTTTACTCATGTATAAAAAACAGGCCTGATGTGCTTTATCTCCGCCAGAATTCTTTTCCATTCTTTCCTATAATTCTATGTAAAATTTTAAAAATCCCCTCAGTTGTCGAAGTAAATGGGCTGGTTCTGGACGAGTTAAAAGTAAATCCGGACTCAAAGTCTTTTGCATACAGAGTCTTTTCTTATCTCGCACTCCATTCCGAAAAACTCAATTACAGGTATTGTGACAGAATCATTTCCGTCACGGATAAACTCAGAGAAGAACTTGTGAGATTGTACTCTGTTCCTGAGGAAAAAGTCTTCGTTATCAACAATGGGGCAAATACCGATTTATTCAAGCCTATGAACCAAAAGCAAGTAAAAGCCAAATTGGGGCTGGAAGACTCAAAAAAGTATGTATGCTTTGTCGGGCATCTTGCAGGCTGGCAGGGAGTCGAGTTCCTGATTTATGCTTCCCCCTTAATCCTGGAAAAATGTCCTGACGTTCGTTTTCTCATTGTAGGAGATGGAGTTATGAGGGATAAATTACTGGAAATAGTTTCCGAATTGGGGCTTTCAGATAAATTCGTTTTTACTGGAAGGGTTCCCTATGAAAGCGTCCCTCTGTACATAAATACGGCTGATGTCTGTGTTGCTCCTTTTATCAGGGAAAGAAACTCGAAAATAGGGCTTTCAGCCTTGAAAACCTACGAATATCTTGCCTGTGGAAGGCCTATTGTAGCAAGCAGTATTCCAGGGGTTAAAGATTTGATTGAATCTTCAGGAGGAGGTATTTCAGTAACTCCTGAGAATCCTGAAGAACTTGCGGCTGCCGTAGTAGAATTAGTTTCAGATGAAAACACTCGAGCCATTATGGGGGAGAGAGGCCACAAATATGTCCTTAAGAACCATAGCTGGGATGGAGTCGCAAGAAAGATTCTGGATATATGCAACGATATAATCTGACAGTATTCTTATGATAATTTGCTGCCCATAGGTAAATGTTTGATTTCCATTACTTTCCTATTTCTAATATTTTTTCATAGACTTTTTAAAAAATTTAAAAATATTGCATATATACTTTTATAATATAATGGTCTAATTACATTGTTGACTATAGAAATTTAATTAGAGGTCAAAAAATTAATTTATTCCTCATGTTTCCAGGGGGGAATTCATATGAATTTGAGGAATTGGCCTTGAAAAAAAGGGAAATTTATTCTGAATCCCTTGTCGTATTCATAGTTCAGTAGCCTCTGGTATGGAGAATTTCCTCAGAGTTTCTCTATAGTCTTGAATTTCGGAGAGTGGATACTATTTGCAAAATCTTGCCCAATATGTAGGAAACAGAGTAATAAATTTATCTGAATTTTTGGCAGACAATCAGAAATTTTGTGGGAATATGGGTACTCCCCCACATAACTCTTTTTCTAAAGAGCATAAGAATAAATTTTTTTATGATACTCCTCAGGTGATAGTGATGTTAAAAAGAGAATTAGGGGTCCTTTTCCTGATAGCTTGCCTCATCTTTGCATGTGTCCCTACTGCTTCATGCAGAAGTCCTGCGCCAACGATTTATGTTGCAGGAGATGGTAGTGGGGATTTTAACTGCGATGGAAAAGACGACCATGTACAGATAAACCAGGCCCTAAAGTTTGTGGCGTCAAACTCTGCATATACAACTGTCCACCTTAAAGGGCCTTTTACGTACGTTATTGACGATAGTCTTCTAATCGGTAGCAATACTATTCTCGAAGGGGACTCTACTGCTGTGATCAAACTGGTTGATCATGCGGGCTGGGCTACGATGAAACCTCTTATTAAGCAGATGAGCAGTTCGGGAAATAATAATATCGTGGTAAGGGGTTTTGAGGTTAATGTAAACCATGATGGGAACACTGAAGTTTCTAAGGGTAAGGGGTATTATAATGTAATGTATTTCACCCACTGTAATAATGTAAAAGTATACAATATGTATATGCACGATGGACATGGAGACGGGCTGAGGATAAAATACGGTGAAAACATTCAGTTTTACAACAATAAAGTCTCTAAACTGGGACATGATGGTCTTTTTGTAAGTGAGTGTACGAACGTAGAAGCTTGGAACAACAAAATAACCTGCAGGACTAATAGTGGTCTTAGAATATGGAACTCTAATAAAGTAAAACTTCACGATAACGTAATCGAATCTTCCTACTACCGGTGTACAGGTGGGCCAGGTATTCAGATCGAAAAAAATGGCGGTGTTATGGATACTATCGAAATCTACAATAATACGTTTTACGACACTTATGGTCCTGGAATCTGGATTTTCAACTATGATACTTCTTCTGCTACGAAAGAACAGGGGAAAAATGTCCGTATTCATAACAATATCTTCTATAACACAGGCACTAATACCGGGATTACCTGGGTAGGAGGCATCGTATTGAGTGGATTCCATGACACTCTGATCGAAAATAATGTCTTTGACGGTGCATACCATGTTGCCATTGTTCACATGTATCCCAGTGGTTATTCTCCGAGTTATACGTCAAAAACAGGATACACAACAATTGTCCGCAATAACATAATCGTAAACACCAAGAAGCGCATAAAAGATCCTAGCGGGACAGGGTATGGAGTGGCCAATTATCTCACCACGAACCATAAATTTGTGCTGCAAAATAACTGCCTTTACAATAACTCAGCAGGTAAATATAAAAGCTGCACATCGACAATTGATATCTACGTAAACCCACTCTTTGCAGACCCGAAAAATCATGACTATCACCTGAAGTCGGTAGCAGGCCGCTGGACTGGGAAAACATGGGTTAAGGACAGTGTGAGTTCTCCCTGCATTGATGCAGGATACGCATCCTCGGATTATTCAAAGGAACCTGAAAATAATGGAAACAGGATTAACATAGGAAGATATGGAAACACAATTTATGCATCAAAATCAAAGAGTTAACGCGGCTGATGTTTGTGTTACTCCTTTTATTAAGGAAATAAACCCGAAAATAGGGCTTCCAGCCTTGAAAAAGTTAGAATATCTTGCCTTTGGAAAACCTACTGTAGCAAGCAATGTTCTAGGGGTCAAAGATTTGATTGAATCTTCAGGAGAAGGTATTTCAGTAACTCTTGAGAATCCCGAAGAACTTGCAGCTGCCGTAGTAAAATTAGTTTCAGATGAAAAACACCGTAGCCTATGGGGGAAGGACGCAAATATATCCTTGAGAATCATAGCTAGAATGGGGTTGCAAGAAAGATTCTGGACATTTTCAATGATATCGTTTTATACTTCTCTGCTGCACAAAGGCAAACGTTTAACTTCCATACTATTTTTTTATTTTCAAGGTTTATCGAGTTTATCTTCTACTTTTTGTTCAATTTGTTATCCAGTCTTTAGATTACTGATAGTTTACGGATTATTTTTGTTTTTGAAATTCTCTAATTTCATTGTTGCGGCAAAAATAAAAATTAGGTTTTTTCCGACAACATTATATTATAAATTCTTGAGATTAAGACTTCTAATCTTTTTTGCCCTGGATCTCTCTTCTTTACCTAATTTCTATAAAGTGTCTTTTGATCTGGTTTTTTCATTTCACTCCTTCTAGCTACTTTCTATAATATCCTCTAAACTCACCAAAAAATTTAAAAGTATTGCGTGTGTATTTTTATAATATAATGATTTAATTACAGTACGGACTATAGAAATTTAATTAGAGATCAAAAATTAATTTATTCCTCATGTTTTCACGGGGGGAATTTGTGGGAATTGGAGGAATTGGCCTGAAAAACAGGGAGACTTACACTGAATCCCTTATTTGTCGTATCTTTAGGGTTCAGTAGCCTCTGGTATGGAGAATCTCCTCAGAGTTTCTTCTATAGTCTTGAATTTCGGAGAGTAGATACTATTTGCAAAATCTTGTGCAATATGTAGAACACAGAATCATAAATTTATCTAAATTTTTGGCAAACAGTCAGAAATTTTGCGGAGATATGGATACGTCACCACATAACTCTTTATCTAACAAACATAAGAATAAATTTTGTTATTATCACCCTCAGGTGGTAGCGATGCTAAAAAGAGAATTAGGGATCCTTTTCCTGGTAGGTTGCCTTATTCTTGCAAGTTTTCCTACTGCTTTATGCAGGAGTCCCGCGCCAACCATTTATGTTGCAGGAGATGGTAGTGGAGATTTTAACTGCGATGGAAAAGATGACCATGTACAGATAAACCAGGCCTTAAAGTTTGTTGCAGAAAACTCTGCATATACAACTGTCCATCTTAAAGGGCCTTTTACGTACGTTATTGACGATACTCTTCTAATCGGGAGTAATACGACTCTTGAAGGAGACTCCACTGCTGTGATCAAACTGGTTGATCATGCGGGCTGGGCTACGATGAAACCCTTGATTCAGCAGATGAGCAGTTCGGGAAATAATAATATAGTGATAAGGGGTTTTGAGGTTAATGTAAACCATGATGGGAACTCCGAAATTTCTAAGGGTAAAGGGTACTATAATATAATGTATTTCACTCGCTGCAATAACGTAACAGTATACAATATGTATATGCACGATGGACATGGAGACGGGCTGAGGATAAAATACGGTGAAAACGTTCAGTTTTACAATAATAGGGTCTCTAAGCTGGGACATGATGGTCTTTTTGCAATTGAGTGTACGAATGTAGAAGCCTGGGACAACACTATAACTTGCAGGACTAACAGCGGTCTTAGAATATGGAACTCTAATAAAGTAAAACTTTACGATAACGTAATCGACTCTTCCTACTACAAGAGCACTGGTGGGCCAGGTATTCAGATCGAAAAAAATGGCGGTGTTATGGATAATATTGAAATCTACAATAATACGTTCAACAACACCTATGGTCCTGGAATCTGGATTTTCAACTACGATACATCTTCTACTACCAGAGACCAGGGGAAAAATGTCCATATTCATCACAACATCTTTTACAGCACAGGCACTAATCCTGGCATTACCTGGGTAGGAGGTATTGTAGCAGGTGGATTCAATAACACTACCATTGAAAACAATGTCTTTGATGGTACATACAATGCTGCCGTTGTCCACATGTATATAACTGGTTATTCCTCAAGTTATTCCCCGAAAGGCGGATACGTAACCACAGTCCGCAACAATATAATCATAAACACTCTAAAATGCAAAAAAGACTCGAGCGGGGGATATGGAGTGATCAATAATCTCCCTGAAACACATTCCTTTGTGCTGCAAAATAACTGCCTTTACAGTAACTCAGCAGGTAAATATGAAAACTGCACATCGAAAACTGATATTTACGTAGACCCGCTCTTTGCAGACCGGAAAAATCATGACTATCACCTGAAGTCGGTAGCAGGCCGCTGGACTGGGAAAACATGGGTCAAGGACAGCGTGAGTTCTCCCTGCATTGACGCAGGATGTGCATCCTCCGACTATTCTAACGAACCTGAAGACAATGGCAACAGGGTCAACATAGGAAGGTATGGAAACACAATTTATGCATCAAAATCGAATACGTCAACATCGACGAATACGCATGCTCCAGTGATTACTTCTATTTCCAATGTTACAGTTAAGATCGGAGAAAATCTGAACTTTACGGTGAAAGCTTCTGATACAGATGGAGATAGCCTCACTTACTCTGCCTCAGGCCTTCCCACAGGTGCAACTTTGAACAACAAATCAGGGCTCTTCAGCTGGACTCCGACTGCAGGACAGGAAGGAACGTACAAAATAACCTTTAAGGCAAGCGATGGTACGTTCAGCGATTCCGAGACTGCGAGTATAAGTGTAATCAAGGATAGCAGCAGCGTCGAAAATAACAACTCCACGAATCTCTCTGGTAAGATATACGACAACCGCCTTCGTGAAGCTTCGCCTACCAGTGTATTTGGGAACGATTCATATCTCGATACTGGAGGAGTGAGCCGTGTCGGCAGGTACAGGGACATCATGTGGTTCAACTTAAGTGAATACACCAATGCTACGGAAATAAGCAGTGCCACTCTCTCTCTCTGGTGGTATTATCCATCCACTTCGCGGCTAAATGATACTGTTATTGAAATTTACAGGCCCGCTTCTGCCTGGAATCCCAGTTATGTGAGCTGGAATAAGAAAAATAACGGTATTGCCTGGAATAATTCAGGAGGGGACTGGTATGACAAAAACGGTGTATTGCAGGGAAGTACTCCATACGCTACTTTAACCCTGAAAGCCGGCACCTTACCAAACAACGCCTACTGTATTCTCGATGTAACTGAGCTTGTAAAAGAATATGTCAGTGGCAAGTATCCAAACACAGGTTTCTTGATAAAAGCCAGAAATGAAAACAACAATTACATTGCTTTCTACAGTTCCGAATATGGAAACGCGAGCCGGGTGCCAAAGCTTAATGTTACGAAAAAAGCAACCTCAAATCAAATTGTAAATGCAACCCTTACCGGCGCAAAAGATAATCTCCTTCGCGAATCTTCTCCTGAAACCCTTTTTCCGAGTAAGGTATTTCTCGATGTTGGAGGACTGGGCAATAGCAAGTACAGGGATATTATATTGTTTAACCTTAGTGGATATACAAATGTAACGCAGGTGAGCAATGCAACTCTTTCCCTCTTCTGGTATTATCCGAACAGTTCCCGGCTAAATGATACTATTATTGAGATCTACAGGCCTGCTTCTGCCTGGAATCCCAGTTATGTAAGCTGGAACAAGAAAAATAAAGGCATTGCCTGGAATAATTCCGGAGGAGACTGGTATGATAAAAACGGTGTGTTGCAGGGCAGTGCTCCATATGCCACATTAACCTTTAAAGCCAGCGCCTTACCAAACAACAGGTACTGTGAGCTCAACGTAACTGACCTTGTAAAAGAGTATGTCAGCGGCAAGTACTCAAACACTGGTTTCCTGATAAAAGCCAGAAATGAAAACAACAATTACATTGCTTTCTACAGTGCAGACTGCGGGAATGCGAGTCAGGTGCCAAAGTTGAATCTAGCTTATAGATAAGCTTGGATTCTTTAAAGGAGATGCTCCATAACTCCAGATTATTATTAAAGCTCTATTTACTGGATTTTTTGGAAAATCTCCCTTTTATCGGGTAAATAATATGAATTTTAAGGACTTTCTTATAAGGAGAGTCTTTTTAAATGAGTGCATTAACTTCTTGATTTTTTTCTGGACTTAAGTTTAATTATTTTCAGACACAGAGCTCCTTCTCATTTTTGAAAATTCCAATTTCAAGACCAGAATATATTTCAGATTCTTTGTTAATTATTTGTGTAATGAGTCTTAATTCTATTATACTGTGTTTAGAATTTTCTACCTTTATTTGTTCTCGATTTTTCTTTATAGACCCTGTTCTACCTTTTCAAGAGAAGGATTTACGCGCGTGACAAACTTTTATAAAAATTTATATGAACACAAAGGCTTTTATCTATTGTATGAATCTCTTACTGCGGTGAGTCGGAGCATAGATTTTGTTGAAGGTAACGCTACCGAAATAAACTTAAAGTTAACACTGAATATGTGAGTATAACTCCGAACTTCCTGATTCAAAATAACGGTTTTTTGTATGAAAAAATCGTTGTCTTATCATTGTCTTATGAATAGAACTTCTACGGAGAGAGTGAAACCTGAGTAGAAAAATCAGCGTTCAAAAGGATTTAAATACCAGTTTTTAGGGTTGTGAGTTGAATAAAATCATATAAGAAACTTTCGTGAAACTATTTTCATAATTTCTTCGAAAATCATTAAAAACGGGATTCTTTTTAAGGTGATATGGTGTCATATCAAAAGTTTGCAAGGGATGTTGGTTTTATTGGGACGGTTCAGGCACTTACGAGCCTGGGCACTTTTTTTCTACTTCCGATTATTACAAAAACCCTTGGAACGTATGATTACGGTCTATGGGCGCAGATCAATATTACGGTATCTCTCATCTCCTCCCTTGCACTTATGGGCCTTTCCATGGGTTTTGTCAGGTTTTTATCTTCTGAAACTGAGAAGACAATAATAAGGGAAGTCGTCTATTCTATTCTTTTTTTTGTGACTGTCTCCGGCTTTCTGGCTTCTTTATTGCTGTATACGTTTGCAGAACCTCTTGCAACCTTTGGTTTTAAGGACCCTGACGCAACTTATTTTATCCAGGCAGGTTCAGTCTTGATTCTTTCGAATGTAATCGAGTCCGTATCTCTTTTTTATTTTAGAGTCTTCAGGCAGATTAAAAAATTCTCTTACCTTACTCTTTTTGAAACTTTCGGAAAGTTATTTTTTATTCTAATTCTTCTCAAAGAGGGATACGGACTTCTAGGCGTGATAACTGCAACTTTACTTGTACAGAGCTTCATTTTTTTAATCTCTCTTGTAATTATCATCTCGCAAATAGGATTTGTTATCCCTCGATTTACTCATATAAAGGAGTACCTGCAATTTTCCCTCCCTTTAACTCCTAGTGCTCTTATAAGGTGGGTTACGGAATCAAGTGATAGATATCTGGTTACCTATTTTCTCGGCCTGGGAAGTATGGGTGTATATTCGGCAGCCTATTCTATCGGAAACCTCATCCAGCTTTTTGTAAGCCCTCTTCAACTTATTCTCCTTCCTGAGTTGTCAAAACTGTTTGATGAAAACAAAATTGACCAGGTAAGAATCTACTTGTCGCATTCATTGAGATATTTCCTCCTTATTACCATTCCTGCGGTCTTTGGGCTTTCTGCCCTTGCAAAGCCTCTTCTCGGAATTTTTACGACTCAGGATTTCCTTTCAGGCTGGCTTGTAATTCCAATTATTGCACTTTCCGGCCTTGCGGTAGGAATTTTTCAAATTTTTGTCAATATAATGCTCCTTGTAAAAGAAACAAAGTCTGCGACTTACATCAATATTATTGCTGCAGTTTCGAATGTGTTGCTCAATCTTCTGCTCATACCTTCGATTGGCATTCTCGGAGCAGCCCTGTCGACCCTAATTTCTTACTTTTTAATGATTGTACTCTGTATTCACATATCTATGAAACATTTTGTGTTTGATTATTATTTTTATGACATTGCAAAAAGTATTTTTTCCTCTTTCACGATGTATCTATTTGTTTCTCGTTTCATTATTTCAAATGTCTACGAACTTTTTGGAGTAGCAGCAATGGGAGCATTTGTCTATATCTTCGTGATGTTTATAATCGGCGGTTTCAGCAAATGCGAGCTTTCTGTCGTAAAAAAGTACACCCCTCCAAGACTATAAATTATAATTAGCATGCTTCACGATAGTCTATTCTTAAAAAATAAGATAAATTTAAAAATAGCCGTGTTATTACACTATTTCACTTCTATAACCATGTTAATTACATAATTTAATTCCTATAATAATATAAAGCACAATCATTTGCAGACTCTGGTCCAAAATCTAGTGATTTTTTCATTTCTCGATTGAGAATCTGAATTCGTAAGAAGAATTCAATCTCCAATCAAAATTAACATTCGATATCTAAAGACTTCAACCAAGATGTACAATCACAAGGATTGTAGCCAATTACAAAATCTAGTGATTTTTAATTTTACGTTCATCACTGGATTTTGGTACTGAGTCTTATTTGCACTTAGTTTAGATAAAATTGAGTTATTGCTTTTACCTTATTATTCGACATGATCTTATAAAATGTATAAAAACTTCCAAAAATTAATTAATTAACAGAAAATATTATAAAAAATCCGAATGTTATTAAAGCAGACAAAACTTCCTTTGAAAAATTGGCCAATATAACTCAGTATTAAATCGAATACTGACTTAGAAATCAAAATCCTATAATTTGGGAATATTCTATGATAAAGTCGAAACAGGACTATGAGTATTATCTAGAAGCAGATAAGATAGCTTTAGGTAAAAAAAGGAAAAAACCGATGTTATTTTTTGATGAAATATGGGTATTTCAGAGATTATTAAGAAAAGTTGAGTACTATAAAAATTGCAAAAATTCTAGCTTCTACCGCCCTTACTATTACTACCTGTATCTAAAATTTCATCTATTAAGCTTATTTCTTGGTTTTCATATTAAGCCAAATGTTTTTGGGCCGGGATTATCGATAAGTCACCCAGGTACGATTGTTGTTAACGGAAGTGCAAGAGTAGGTGCGAATTGCAGGATACATGTATGCACCGTAATTGGAACTAAAGCGGGATATGAAGACGTGACGCCAAGAATAGGAGATAATGTTTACATTGGGCCTGGGGCAAAAATCTTTGGAGATATAGAAATTGCAGATGGGATAGCTATAGGAGCTAATTCAGTTGTAAATAAGTCATTTACAGAACCAAATATCGGGATTGCAGGGATTCCAGCTAAGAAAATAAATGATAAGGGCTCTGAAAAACTTGTTGCGAGAGCAACAGAAATCTTAAATAATTCCTTAAATAAAAATCATTAATCTAGTGTCGCGTCAATCCTGGAGTGTCGGATAAAAATGTGAGAATTTTACCCAATCTATTGCCAATTTTATCTCGACAGTTTTTAGTTGACAGGACACTAGAGCCAAATTTTCTTATTATTGAAACAAAAAATAAACTGGAAATAATATCCCGAAAAAAACCTTCTAATTAATCTCTTCCAAGTAGGGCTCTAGCTGTTTCCCTCACGCTTCTCTCCGATGTATAGGCAGGTTTCCATCCTAATGCCTTTAATCTTTCGATTCCTAGCCTCATCTTTGGGACATCGCCCTTCCAGCCCCTGCTCCCTCCAGTATAGACAAATCTGACATTAGAAAGTTTCATCTCTTCCACAACAGCTTTTCCTATTCCAGTGGCGCTGATAGTGTCCTCTGAGCCGATATTGAAAATATTCACTTCTTCTTTGCTTTTCTCCATCGCAAACAATATCGCATCGACGCATTTCGACACGTGAAGGTAAGACTTTTCCTGCTTACCGTCGCCAAGGATCTCCAGTTGGGTAGAGTTCTCACGCAGCTTGTTTATGAAATCGACAGTAATTCCATGAGTGCTGCGAGGGCCGACAATATTTGCAAAACGGAAGATCCACGCCTGTATATCGAAGGTGTGAGAGTATGAAGTAATAAGAGCTTCGCAGGCCAGTTTGGAAGCTCCGTACAGGGATATAGGGATAAGAGGGCCATAATCTTCAGGAGTGGGTATAATTGATGCTTCCCCGTAAATTGTAGAAGTTGAGGTAAATACAATCTTTTTAACATCGTTTTTCCTCATGGCTTCCAGAAGATTATAGGTTGCCAGAATATTTTGATCAAAATGGACCCTAGTATCTGAAGTCCCAAGCCTGACATCCGGATTTGCAGCCACATGACAAACGAGGTCGATATCTTCGCAAGCTCTCTCAATCTGATCTTGGTCAAGAAGATCTCCTTTTGTCAGGGTAAAGTCTGGATTTTCAAGATGATACTTTATAAATTCTATTTTTCCTGAACTAAGATTATCGAAGATAGTAACCCTATTTCCTTTTTCTATAAGGCGGTCTACCAGGTGGCTCCCTATAAAGCCGGCTCCCCCTGTCACAAGTATTTTATTCTTTTCAGGCATGGAAAATCCTCTAATAATCTGTCTTTCCCTATTAATATTTTGCACTGTTTCCTGGTAGTTAGAAAATATGTTTTTCTTCCACTCTCGATATGATGCTGGGAAAATACTGAGGGAAATATTAAAGATCTCATGGATGAAAAATACTTTAAATAACCTGTAAGAATTATCTTCTCACAGAATTTCCTTTTTACCGGAGAGTTTTCTTTGACCGTCAAAAAAGCACTTATTCCGGCGGCTGGCCTGGGGACTCGTTTCCTGCCTGCCACCAAGTCAATGCCAAAGGAAATGCTTCCTATCATTGACACACCTGTTATCCAGTACGTTGTAGAGGAAGCTATTGCCTCAGGAATCGAAGACATCATCATTATCACAGGTCGGGGCAAAAGGGCAATCGAAGACTATTTCGACGACTCCCCTGAACTTGAGATGCACCTTGCAAAAAAACACAATACTGAACTTCTTAAACTGGTTAGAGATGTATCCTCACTTGTGGATATCCATTATATACGCCAGAAAGAGCCCAACGGGCTTGGGGACGCAGTCCTCAGAGCAGAAAACCATATTGGAGATGAGCCTTTTGCCGTGCTTCTTGGAGACGACATCATCGTAAACGACAAACCCTGCACTGCCCAGCTTATTGAGAATTTTGAAAAATATGGAAGATCTACCATCGCAGTAGAAGAAGTTCCTTACGAAAAACTGAGCAGTTACGGGATTATAAAAGGAAAGCCTATTGATGACTCTCTTTATGTACTTGAAGATATTGTTGAAAAACCGTCCCCAGAAGCCGCTCCTTCTAATATCGGAGCAATTGGCCGTTATGTTTTCACCCCCGAAATCTTTGACTGTATAAAGAAAGCAGGTACAGGGGTAGGAAGCGAAATTCAGCTTACGGACGGGATCAGGCTCCTTAACAAATCTCAGATGATCTACGCCTGCAGATTCAAAGGAAAAAGGTTCGATACCGGAGACAGACTCGGATATGTAAAGGCAATAGTGGATTTTGCCCTTAAAAATGAAAACTTGAGGGAAGACGTATTTGAGTACCTGAGAGAAATCCTGGCGGAAGAAAGAAATTCAGCAGAAAAGGAAGAATAGATAAATAAGATGATCAGAGAGATCAGGTAGTAAGAGATAAGATCAGGATAGTAAGAGATAGAATAATCAGCTATCAGGATAGTCAGATTATATGAACATTTAATAGAAAAGGGAAAATAATTTCTGCTGATTTTTACCAGCAGAGCCCCTCATAATCTATGTTTTTCGCTTTAATTACCCGCCTTCCGTCAATTACTATTTTTTTCTTCATGTTTTCGAATTCAGAATCGAGCTGCCTGAATTCATCCCATTCTGTCATTACAAGGCAGGCATCAGCGTCTTTAAGCGCATCTTCAGCTTTCCCATAGTATTCGATTGTCGGAAAAACTCTCTTCATGTTCTCGATTGCCATCGGATCATAAGCTGAAATCTTTGCCCCAAGCCTCAGGAGTTCAGCAATGACAGGGATAGCTCTGGATTCCCTGATGTCATCAGTCTCGTTTTTAAAGGCAAGGCCGAGGACTGCAATCTTTTTGCCCTCGAGGTCTCCTATCTTCCTGCAAAGAATTTCGGTCATCAGGAGTGGTTGTTTTTCGTTTACAGCAATTACGGATTCCAGAAGCACGGGAGAGTATCCTACTGCTTTTGCTTTTCCTATAAGAGCTTTTACATCTTTTGGGAAACATGATCCCCCAAAGCCTGCTCCGGAATTCAAAAATCTGGGTGATATCCTGAAATCCTTACCTACAGCTTCCATGACCTCGTAGGTGTCTATTCCCAGTTTTTTGCAGACATTTCCGATCTCATTGGCAAAGGAGATCTTGGTTGCAAGCAGGGAGTTGTTTGCGTATTTGATCATTTCTGCTGTAGCTGGATTTGTACGGGTGACTTCACATTCTAAGGTCCGGTAAAGTTCTGAGACAAGATCTCCTGATTTCCTGTCTATCGCTCCAACAACGATTTTGTCAGGATGCATGAAATCGTGGATCGCTTTTCCTTCCCTGAGGAATTCAGGGTTCATTGCGACTCCAAAGTTCTTCCCAGCTTTTTTTCCTGACGCTTCTTCAAGGATGGGAAGTACAAACTTCTCTGTTGTTTCGGGTACAACTGTACTTTTTACGACTACTACATGATATCCCTCTTTCTTTGCCAGAGCTGCCCCGATACTTGTTGCCGCTGCGCGGACAATTGAGAGGTCTATACTTCCGTCTTCTGCTGAAGGTGTCCCTACACAGATAAAGGAAACATCTGTTTCCATGATTGCGAATTCATAATCATTGGTTGCAATGAGCCTCTTTCCTGCGTACTTTAGTAAGAGTTCCCCAAGTCCCTCCTCATATATAGGAGGGATCCCTGCATTTATCTGCTCCGTTTTTTTTCTATCAATGTCTACACAAACTACTTCATGCCCTACATCCGCAAAGCATGCAGCGGTGACTGAGCCCACGTACCCTGAACCTATAACGGAAACTTTCATATATTGAACCTCTTTCTTGGATTTACAGAGGTAATCAATTCCAATTCTTATTTATTTTTTGATAGGCCATCTTTCTAAATCCTTCTTTCATCAGGAATCGCCAGTCCATAGGGCTCCATGTATTTAATCCTTCCGTCCCTATTCATATGTTTATATAGTTTAACTGTTTATATCTTCTACAGTTAGGATTTAGTACATGTTCTAACAACTCCTTTACAGAGATTTTGGGGAATTTGTAATGCTTTCAATGCTTTCCATAGGTACTGAAGGATTTGCAGCGGGAAGTTCTTTTCCCGGGTCAGGTATATGTTTTCTTTATACGGATTTTGGAATCCCTATATATTATCAGATTACAGTCCTGGGACTTATCGCTCTTATCGGGATGAAGGAAATGATAATGGTTTCTACCAGAAAAGATCAGTTATCGATAGACTCCATGGATATGGGAATTTACCCTTTGCTGATATGTTTTATAGCTAACTTCTTCTTTGTAGGCTTTGGTATAATTTTCTCACAGTTGATGCCTTAAAGTTAATTAATTTTTTATTTTTTAAAATCAATCTTCTTTTCTTTATTTGTATATTTTTCTGTGAAGTTATTGGAGGTATAATAATGGGTATTTTTTATTTTTAATCGTTAAAATGTCGATAAATTCTATATGCTAAAAATTTTAGTGATCTTAGTTCAGAAACTTTGTTCCCATAAGTATTTATCTTTGAATTATTTATCTTCTTATTATAATCGTATTTGTTAGTAGTCTTATCTGAAGTAAAAAATTTAAACTTCAGGAGAACACTACTATGGGGGCGGTTCTAGCCGCGGGACCGAAATAGTTACTATCTATTGTAAGGTAAAGGGAGATGGAAAAAAGGTTTCTTTGATAGTAAAGGTTCGGAACCAGTGTTGATGGAGAACCGGGAGTCGACTGTATACTCCTCTATAACGTAGGGCAGAGATTTCCTGTTTGTTGATATTACCTTCTCTCATACGCTTTCATATCGGCTTTTGGGGCTGGTTTTTCACTTTCAGTTGGCAGGATCTTTTCATACAGGCAGACTGTTTATCTCTCTTGGTGTATTGTAATTATAGTAGAGATTAATTGGGGAGTGAATATATTGAGAGTCCTTGTTGATATAGGGCATCCAGCCCATGTTCATTTTTTTAAAAACACTATCTGGAATCTTGAGAAAAAAGGACACAAAGTAATGGTGGTCTCGCGGGATAAAGATGTAGTTGTGGAGCTACTGAATGCCTACGGAATCCCGCATACAATTCTAAGTAAAGTGAAACCAGGGAAAGTTCATTTGTTTGAAGAGTGGTTTATAAGGGAGTACAAACTTTTTAAAATCGCCAAACAATTTGACCCTGACGTTCTTATGGGTATCCTTTCTCCAACTGTAGCTCAGATAGCCTGGATGCTGCGGAAAAAATCCATAATTTTTAACGACACCGAACATGCGGTAATAGCCCAGAAGATAACCTATCCTTTCTGTGATATAATCTGCACTCCTTCATGCTACCTAAAAAATGAAGGAAAAAAACAGATAAGGTATAGTGGTTATCACGAAATGGCTTACCTTCATCCATCTTATTTTACTCCACGCCCTGAGGTTCTGAAAGAGCTCGGGGTAGAGGTGGGCGAGCCTTTTGTTATCTTGCGCTTCGTCTCATGGGGAGCACACCATGATGTCGGGCAGCATGGAATCGAAAACAAACTGGCGCTTGTTAAGGAACTAGAAAAATTTGGAAAAATATTTATCACCTCAGAAGGGCCACTGGATGAAGAATTTGAGAGGTATAGAATCCGGGTTCCCTCCAAAAAAATTCATCATCTGCTCCATTATGCCACGCTGTATGTAGGTGAAGGTGCAACTATGGCTGTTGAAAGTGCAATCCTGGGAACTCCTTCAATCTATGTTTCCTCTCTTGCGGGAACTATGGGGAATTTCTCTGAACTCGAAGATAAATATGGTTTGCTCTTTAACTACAGTGACTCAGAAGCTGCCCTGGCAAAAGCCATAGAACTTCTCAAGGATCCGGAACTTAAGAAAACCTGGAGCTTGAAAAGGGCTTCTCTTCTCAGGGATAAGATCGACGTGACTGAATTCATGGTCAAGCTTGTAGAAAGCCTTCCTAAAAAGAAATCCGGAGTCTCTTTACCTTCAGTTTCGGATGAGAGTTATGCATGAGTTATTGAAGCAAAACCCGGAAATCTGGGATCTTTTCACCCGAAAAGAAGAGTATTCGCCCGAAAAGCTGGATGAGCATGACCGTTTCCTCTGCGTTGACAGTGACCTCAAACGAGCCTTTGAGCCTGCGGTTTCCAGATACCTGGTAGAAAATGGGATGGAGGTCGAATTTCCTGAGAACAAAACCTTTGCCGTTTGTTTGACTCATGACGTAGATGATATTTATCCGCCTCTTTCCCACAGCTTACTTTCCTCAGCTCATTGCCTGAAAAATCTGAATTTGCAGGATTCTACAGCTCATTTACTTTGGAAATTCAGAGGAAAGGAACATTCACCTTACCTTAACTTATCAGAAATCATGGATCTTGAAGCCAGCTACGGAGCAAAGTCCTCTTTTTACTTCATAGCTGCAGAAGCCGATCCCGTAAGATTCAGATATAATGTCGAGGATATAGGATACCATCTGGGAAAGGTTTCAGATAGGGGATGGGAAGTTGGTCTTCACGGGGGCTATTACTCATATGATAACTCCGAAGCAATAAAAAGTGAAAAAAAAAAGCTTGAAGCTGTTTTGGGAAAAAAAGTCCTGGGTTTTCGTAATCATTACCTGAGATTCAAAACTCCCGATTCCTGGGAAATACTGGCAGATGCCGGTTTCAGATATGATTCCACTTTCGGGCATAGCAAGTCAGTTGGTTTCAGGAACGGCATGTGTCACCCTTTCAGACCATATAATCTGAAAAAAGGCCGGGAGATAAAGATCCTTGAAATTCCACTTGTCATAATGGATGTTGCTCTGTTTGCGACTTCAAAATCTTTTGAGGAAGCCTGGGAGTACACAAAAAATCTGATCGATACAACAGCGAGGTTTAACGGTGTCATTACCCTGCTATGGCACAATTTTGTTTTTGGTTGCAGTTTCCGAAAAGATTGGGTGAAACTATACGAAAAGGCGCTGCAATATTGTTCCGGAAGAGGGGCCTGGATAACAAGCGGGGAAGAAATTTACAGGTGGTGGGAAGATAAATACTGAATTAAAAGGTAAATACCTGCTGATTACGCCTGCAAGGAATGAAGAAGAAAATCTGCCTGATGCTTCAAGGTCAGTAACAGAACAGAAAGTAAAACCTGTTTTATGGGTAATAGTTGACGATGGGAGTACGGATGAGACTCCGAATATTATCGAAAACCTCAGAGCCAATAATTCCTGGATTCGGAGCATAAGGCTACCTCCGAGGCCAAGAGACATTACCTTTCACTACAGCTATGTCTGCAAACAGGGCTTTGATTATGCACTTGAGTACTGCAGGGAAAATAAAATCGAATTCGAATACATAGGCCTTCTTGATGCCGATACGGTGCTAGAGGAAAACTATTTCGGAAAACTTCTGACTGAGTTTGAAAAGGATGAATCTCTCGGAATTGCAAGTGGAGGAGTTTATTACGATACTGGCGGGAAACTTTCCCGGGAAAAGACTGATAAAAACCTTCCTCGGGGTACCGGAAGACTCTGGAAAAAAGAGTGCTTCATCGCGACTGGAGGGTACCAGGTTGAGCCGTCTCCGGATTCTATTTCCAATATAAAAGCTCTTCTTCGAGGCTGGAAGCTTATGCAATATCCTGATGCTATCCAGGTCCAGAAACGTCAGACAAGCGCAGCTAATGGACTCTGGCATGGATATATCAAGAACGGATGGATGGCTTATTATCTTGGTAAAAATCCTCTGATCGCCCTAGGAAACGTACTTTACCATACCGTGAAACCTCCTTTCTATACAGGGGCTGCATACTGCTGTGGGTATTTTGGTTCGGCCATCAAAAGGGAGAAAAAAATTTCAGATCCTGAAATAAGAGCTTACTACAGAAATCAAGGCCTTTCAGGGATATATTCCAGGATTACGGGAACTTTTGGCCGAAATTCAGGAGATGCACACAAGGGGGAACAGTGAATATTATCAAATATTCTGAAAAAACGGTACTTATAAAGGTGATATTTTGAAGTTGCTTTTTCTGGATATAGTATGGCCACTTTCTCTAGCGGATGGCTCGCTTATCCACAGGTACGAGCTTGTGAGCAATCTGGCCCGCCTGGACAATGAGATTCATATATTCACTACTGACAGGACTTCTCTTTCAAACATTGCTAATATTCACTGCCATTATGTCCCCCCTGGAAGCCTATTTGCTCTTACTGTCAACTATTTTAGAAGTCTTATAAGCCTTCTGAGCTCAGAAACTTTTGATGTTTTGTATACTCGCAATCCTAACTTTGGCTTCCTAATGGGAATCTTCGGTAAAAGCAGATGCAAAAAGATGGTTTACGAATTGAACGGAATTCCAGAGGATGAAAAAAGTCTCGAGATGACAAAGTGCGAAGAGGGAAAATCCTGTCGGCCAGGAAAAAATAGTGGCTTTTCACTCTCAAAAAGTTACTTCTCTGCACATGCCAGGTTCAAACTATTTGTCCTCAAGAAAGCTCTGGGTTTTTCAGACCGGATAATTGCTGTAACTCCGGGAATAAAAGCAAATCTGGAGAAGCTTTACAGCATTCCCGGAGAAAAAATAGTTGTGGTTTCCAATGGGGCAAATACTTCCCTGTTCAGACCACTGGAACAGGAAGCTTGCAGAAAAGAACTGGGTCTTAACTCTGGGATTCCATATGCATGTTTTGTGGGGAACCTTGCTCCCTGGCAGGGGGTTGAGTATCTGGTAAAGGCAGCTCCATCCATACTCTCCCGATTTCCAGAATGCCGTTTTCTGATTGTTGGGGATGGGATAATGAAAAATGAGCTTATCGAGCTCTCAAAAGAATTTGGGGTTGAAAACAGGTTCATTTTTACAGGTGTAGTTGCGTATGAACGTGTGCCTCTATACATCAATGCGAGCGATGCCTGTGTTGCTCCCTTTATAATAGCCAGAAATGCAAAAATCGGCCTATCTCCTTTGAAATTATACGAGTATATGGCTTGTGGAAAGCCAGTTGTTGCAAGTAACATCAGTGGCGTTTCAGATGCACTTGAAGCTTCCGAGGGCGGCATTCCTGTCCTTCCTGAAAATCCGGGGGAACTTGCAGAAGCCATCTTAAAGTTGCTTGCAAATCCGGATTTGAGAACGAAACTGGGCTCAAAAGGTTTAAGTTATGTTACTGAAAATTACAGCTGGTACAGTGTTGCGAAACAAGTTGACAGAGTCTGCAAAGCAGGACTTCAGGGCTGAAAACCCTTATCTGTCTTATGTTTTTCTATAATTCATCAAAGGTTACGAATAATCATCTATTTACACGGGGCTTAAAATGGACGAAATTGAAGTTAGAGAATTACTACCATCCGAATACAAAGAATGGGATTTGCTTGTAGAAAAAGCTCAGCCTGGTACACTCTTTCACACAAGTGGATGGCTGGAAATCTGCAGAGATGTTCTTTTGAGAGATCTCAGGATTTATGGTTGTTTCCGAAAGGGTGAGCTTGTGGGAGGATGCCCCATTTTTATTAAAAATTTAAAAGGGATTATGAAAGTGGCATCTTCCACCTGCAATATGACTGACTATTGCGGACCCCTTATAAAAGAGGGTTCCAGCCCCAAAGCAAGCAAAAAAGTGCAGGAAACCCACGAAATCTTTAACGCCCTCAGAGAATTTCTCTGCGAGCAGGGATTCGATAGTATCCACCTGACATTTTCTCCGGGCATTGAGGACATAAGACCTTTTACCTGGAATGGATGGGACTCCAGTGTACGCTATACTCATCATCTGAATCTTAAGGAAGACATAGATGGTAATCTCTCAAGAAAGATCAGGAGGGAGCTTAAATCCGCAGAAGAGGCAGGACTCAAAACGAGAATATCAAACGATCCTGAGACCTATTATCGCCTGCTTTCCTTAGTCTACGAGAAGCAAAACTTAGAGCTTCCAGTTCCAAAGGAATTTTTTGAAAGAGTTTTTAAGCTGATTCAGGAGAAAGACGTTGGTTATACGTTTGTCTCGGAAACTCCCGACGGAGAAGCGATTGCAGCCCATCTAAACCTTTATGGTAAGAAATGCGCAGTTACCTGGTCTTCAGCCCTGAACCCTGCCTTTGGTCGGATGGGTCCTAACGCACTGCTGTATTACAATGAGTTTCTTGACCTGAAATCCCGAAATTTCGATTACATGAATGTGATGGCAGCAAACATTTCCAGATTCGCGGATTTTATTATGGGTTTTTCTCCAGAACTTGTACCTTATTACACTGCGACTCTACGCAGTAAAAAGTATTCCCTTCTGAAAACTTTATACCAAATTACACATGAAGAGGATTACTAACAGAAAACCAGATATTCTTAAAATATATAACTCGGGATCTTCCCGAGATTAATTTTTATCTTTTTTTATTGTTTCTTTTCCTTAAATGAAATTCTGCTTTCTTTTGCAGAAGGTCGTATCTGTAGGAATCAAAGTTCTGTAAAGTTTATTTCCTGAGAAAGTTTAATTTACCTTTCAGGCTCTGTTCTTTATCTTTACAAGGAAAGTAGAGACTATTTTCTTGAATGCCGGGTCTTCACGAAGGACTATGCCGTAGTAAATAGGTGCCAGAATCCCTACTGCAAGGAGGATAATATAAAAGTTCGTAGAGAGCATATCCAGCAAAATTAAAGGAATACAAACGGCCAGACCGATTGCCGTATATTTAATGAGGATTTTTACACTCTCCATTTTATTAATTCCTACAAGGTTCAGCAGATATGCATTATTCCATAACCAGAACACAACTCCTGTAAAGCTGAAAAGGGCGAGGGTAAACTCAGGGCTTTCTCCATAGGTTCCACCTATAACCAGTGCTGCAACTCTTGAGATCAATAATATTATGCTGAAGGTCAGCCATACTCTCTGTTTCTCGAATACACTATAGAGGGTTGAAATCGGTGAGGACAGATATACAAGGAATATCCATGGCACAAGGATCCTTACGTATGTACCTGATACAGCCCAGCTTTTTCCGAAGGCAAATGTAAATATCTCTTCTCCCAGGATCAGTAGGAGTAGCATGGGAAATATTCCTGTTGAAATTAACTTTTTATATACCTCTCCAACTATAACTTTCATATCCCCCTTTTCGTTCCCATTTTTCACCTCACTGATTTTCTGGAAAAAAACCTGTCCTATGGCGGCACCTACAAGTCCCATGGGCATATTTACTACTTGATTGGCAAGTCCAAAATATCCGACAACACTTGTCCCGTAAAAATATGTAAGCAAAAAGGTAGGGACCTGTGGTGAAATCGTGTTTGCGAGTGTAGACCAGGAACTGAATAACGGGAAACTTTTATACTTAACAGCCATTTCTTTCATTTTCTTTATTGATACTTTTTTGAAAACTTCTATGTCTTCTTTCACTCCCTTGAGCATAACAAGGTCTGCAATCCCATATCCAGCAACATATCCAACTATTAGACCAAAGGGAGATACACTCCATATGGGGATAAGCAACTGGAATATTTTGGTTGAAAGAGTGTTTGAAATTCTGGATCCTGCTATAACTCCATAACGAACTCTTCTCGAAAGCCAGTAATTCTGCACGAAAAACAAACCGTTAAGAAAAATTACTGGTGCAAGGTAAATGAGATATTTCGAAATTCCAGAATTGTTAAAAATGTGCTCTACATCTTGACTAATGAATGGCACTATTACGGCTGTAAGTATAGATACGAAAGTCAGCAATATCAAGCTTAGAAAAGCAACATTTGCAGAGTCCTCTTCTGTTTTTGGTAACATTATGGCAAACTGATAGGAAAAAGTTGAAAATACTACCAGTATGCCTGATGCCGCAAGAAAAAATTGAAAAACTCCAAAATCATCTGGACTGTAAATTCTGGCGATTATAGGTACAAGAAGTATGCTCAGAACCTGTGAAGTAACACTTCCGGATACGAGTTTTAATACATTGGCAATAAAGTTTGACATATTTGTTTCCAACTTTGAATTCTAAATCCCGAGGTAGGGGGGTGTTTTTCACCCGGGTTTTATTCTATGACTTCGTTTCTTTCCTCTATGTAGGCAATTACTTCTTTATTATTGTATACCAGTGCGTAATTCGGTGCTTCAAACCTTTTGAAAAATTCTTCTGGTAGTGTCTGGATAGAATTCACTCCGTAACGGTTAGGGTCGTTAACAGAGATAGGTTCTTTAAGAGTTGATTTCCTCAACAAAACAATCGGGTCTCTATCGATCTCTCCCGTCTGTATATGCTGAATGTTAAAATATGTTGCGTTACTGTAATCGTATCCGGGGTTACAGTAAAAAAGGCAACTGTCGTAAGGCGAGTCCAGAAGGAGATCTCGGGAGTATTTTCCGGATATTGTTTTAATAGCCTGAATTTCAATATTTTTGAACTGATTTCTTACGGTTGTATCCTTAGCCACAAGAGGGTTGTCTTTATTGATACCCGGTGTTGTAACCATGACAAATGAAAACAACAGGACTATTATGAAGATTGCGGGAATCTTTGCTTTTTTTGAGAAGTCAAAGAGGCTTATCAGTTTCAATATATATGAGGCAGCCACCAGAACCAGAAATACTGATATTAAGGGGAACCACCTGCTTGTCAGGAAATTCCTCATCCCGAGTAAAGGAATGCCGTAAGCAAAACTATACAGAATTACAACGACTAAAGCAATTGAAAATTTGTTGATTTTTTTGGCATCTTCGCGGGAAAACCACGCTAATACTCCTCCTATTGCGAAAAAAGGCAGAGCAAGGTAGCTTATATGAAGTAAGAGTACTTCCAATGCATCTTGATTTGTTACGGTACCCATAATCAGTTCATCGCTTGAGTAACTTGTTCCTGCTTTTAATACTCCTATTAGAGGTAAGAAAATCATCTCAAAAAAAGAAGTTTCAGAAGTGACGTACGTAAACGTCCAGTATGTTTGCAGGCTGACTACAAAAAAAAGGATGTAATTAAAGCCATTCGTTCCGAAAGGAGAATCCTTGTACAGATGGTTGTGCAGGTATTTACCCAGATAAATTGTAACTACAGCGAGAAGTACTACAAAGGTGGTCAATTGGTGAGTCAAAACCATCAAAATAGTAATTGACAGAATAAGTCCTGTATACTTCAATTCCTGTTTTTCACTAAAGATTGCATATATAATAAATATGAAATAGCAGAGAACCAGGGAGCCCGGAGTTATGTTTGCAATGCCCGTTACGATATTCTGGTTATTCAAGTTTAATAATAGGGTTGCCAGCAGACCCATTTGAGGGCCTTCTATTTTCTTTCCTATCAGGTAAATGGCTGCTGTAATGAAAATATTGGCAAATCCTATGGAATAAAATATTGCGTCTTTTACATCTATTTTGCTCATTAGCTGAGTAGCTGAAATAAAGATGTGGGCAAGCGGGTAATAGAAATACTTGCTACTTATTTGAAGCGGAGCAACAAATCCCGTATTAGAAATTATCCGTGCCATATTGGCATGAAAATAAGCATCATAACCCATGAGGCTCGGAAAATTGTAAAAAATTCCTACTCTTATGAGGATCGAAAGCAGAAATATCTGCAGTAATATAGAGGTTACTCTGTCTCCTTCTCTAACATAAAGAATTTGAGAGGCGATAATGCCTGCCAGGACGCATATCAATATAAAGTAAGATATAGGCCTGTAATACAGATTCGTACTGTATATCAGTATGCATGTAAGAAAAATCAGATAAAATGAAAGATTCAGAACATTTTTTAGTCTACTTATTCCTGAAGATATGGCGGTCTCACTTTTGAATTTCTTTCTAAAAACAATATAGATTAAACAGGAAAAGAGAATAGTAACTCCGATGTCTTTCTGGTTTAAATTAAATAGATAGTATAAAGAAACAACCCATACCCCTAAATTGAATCCCATGACGCCGAGAACTACATCAAAATTTTTCGTAAACTTCTCTGCATATCTTCTTACAGCTTCCATATAACCCCACAATATGATAATTTTTTATAATTAAACCCTTCGCTGATAAAATAATTTTTGCTTGTTTCGGATTATCTTCATGTGAAATCTCGCTTCTTTCTGCGTCCGGTTGAAGATTCGGGTTTCATTTCGTCTTTGATTAGAAAACTCAAAACCTCATGCTCAAAAACATTTCTTTGATTACTCAAGCAATAGGGGAATCTTCCATATTTATCTGAAAGTAAGGGTTTTACTCTTCTTTTTTTGTAAATAACTTTCACAGTTCTCAACATTCTTCTATTTTTTGCACATATTTCCCGCTTACTCTTACATTTTGAACTTCTAACTTTATTAAATATTTGGTTCACTCTTGCTTACTTCTCTTTTTTTGCATGGTGCTGATATATAATGATTCTTCGATAAATCCTATCCCTTTATTCACGAGCGCCAAATATGCCTTTCTTATATATTCTATTATATTTTCAGTAAGTTCAATCTGGAATAATCCCGATTGTTATATCCTGCGAAAATAGCGCAACTTGTGGAGCAGTTTCTGAACTTAAAGCAAGTATACGTTCCACATCAGGGCACCCTGCAGAAATTTCTTCAAATTATGCACCTATGAAACCCCTACACAGGATAGCCAAAACTGCTCCCTACTCTTCCTCAGCGAGTTGAAGCTCTGCAGTTCTTACCATTTTATAATGTTTCCCCTTAAATGAATAAATATTATTAGAATATAAACTTTAGCTTCATCTTAACATTTTTTCTCAGTATTCCTTTACTCTCCTTCGATTTTAAACTCTTCTATCTCTTGATTTTTTAAGTGCTTTGATATTTTTCAGGCCATGTTGAAGTTATCAGGTCTACAATCCATATTTTCGGTCTTTATCGATAAGGATTTCCTAATAAAAAGGCTGTTTTCTCAATTGTATTTGATCTGTATACTTATGGGAAATTCAGATGCCTTAATCGCAAATCTGATCCTTGATTACCTTATTCTTCAATTTATTGAGGTATTTTATCTCATCTCTCAAATTAAATAGATATAAAAGTCTTAATCAATTGATTCAACTTTTCTTCTATTCAGAGAACTTTCTGGTCGGGAAAGATTTACTTTTTTTTCATTACTAATATTTTTGTACTATGATCTAATCCATGTGTTAACTTTATATATTTCTTAGTCTAATAATTTTTTGTATGATAGCCTTTAATATTTTTGAATTTATACACATAAAGGGGGTTATAGCATATGCAGATGTATAAGGGGGTGGATTGGGTTTGTTTTCAACCCTTACACTTGGTCTTAATTCTCTAATTTCCGATCCTATTAGCATAGTATCTTCTCCATCTCAACTTACCGATAGGTTGCTCAGGCATGAATTTACGGTCTTGATCCCGGCCCAGAACGAGGAAGCTTCTATTGGAAGCAAAGTCTTACTCGCGGCAAGTTACGCTGATCGTGTACTCGTTCTTGATCAGGGTTCTACTGATCGAACTATGGAAGTGGCGGCTCTCGGAGGGGCACGAGTTGTTCCTCTGGCAGGTGGGGAGGAAGCCTTGCTCAAGGTTCTCTACAGGGCGTCCATTGATTCGGAGATTGTGGTTCTCATCTATCCGGAGTGTATGCAGGATATAGATTTGCTTTCTCACGTCCTCGAACCATTAAGGCAGGGTTTTGATCTGTCCGTAGGCTCTTGGCCTTGCCGTGTCTCATGTGAGCAGGAAACAGTAATGCTTCTTAACGGGAAAAGTACCTTTAAGGAAAAAATAGGCTTCCTTGCCGTAACTGCAGATTCATTGCAGAAAATGAGTTCGGGCAAAGAGCATTTGTCTTTAAAATCCTTGCTCTCTGCAGCGAAGACCGAAAGACTTAAAGTAAACTACCTGAGCTTTGATGTGGATCCTATGTTCAGGAAACTTGAAAGCACGCGTATAGGAGTTGTCGTGCCTGCTTATAATGAAGAACTACTTATAAGCGAGACTCTCAGAGGGATTCCTGAATATGTGGACCGGATCTATGTAATCGATGACGGTAGTATAGATCGTACCGGTGAAATTGTTAAAAAGTTTGGAGATCCTCGAATCGTGTACATGCGCCACGAAGTTAACAAAGGTGTAGGTGCGTCGATAATTGACGGGTATAAACTTTCCCTGAAAGATGAGATGGATGTCGTTACTGTTATGGCCGGGGACAACCAGATGGATCCTGTCCAGCTTCCCAGGTTGATTTTCCCAATAATTGAGGGGAGAACTGATTATACAAAGGGCAACAGATTACTTACCTATGACTTTATGACTGGAATGAGCAAATGGAGATCTTTTGGAAATCTTCTCCTCAGTTTTATCACAAAAATAGGTAGTGGATACTGGCAGGTTATGGACCCGCAGAACGGATATACAGCTATTTCCAGGCAAGCCCTGGAGGTTATCGATCTAGATTCAGTCTATCCTTATTATGGCTACTGTAATGATTTGTTAATCAAGCTTAACGCCTTCGGAATGAGAGTAATGGACGTGGTAATGCCCGCCCGTTACGGCAATGAAAAATCAAAGATTCGGTACGGAAAGTTCATTCGCAAAGTAGGTCCTATGATCTTCAGGGGCTTTCTTTGGAGGTTAAGGGTCAAATATATGGTTCTGGACTTCCATCCCCTTGTATTATTCTACTTCCTTGGAATGCTTGCTATACCTGCAGGTGTCATTTTAGGGTTATGGGGCATTTTGCAGATGTTATTACAAAATCCTCTCCCTTCCTACTATCCCCTTCTAGGCTTCCTCGTACTGGGTGCGGGACTTCAGATGCTTCTTTTCGGAATGCTTTTTGATATGCAGGTCGAAAAGAAAAGAAATGAAAGGATAGGACTTGCTCGTTAAGGTCTGGAAAGGTAATTTTCCGGATCTTTTTTTTAAATCGGTTTTTGTTCTTTTCAGAAGCTGTAATCAGAGTTCTTTTTGTTCAATCTTTTTTTAACCAACGTGATGCAAAACGTGATGCAAAAATAGTCATTATCCCGACCCCCAGAATTTCGGTGATGAAGCTTTGCGATAACTCCGGTTCAAAAGATTTTTCTAACATTCTTCCTACATATTCTAATCCAGTGTAATCGGTAGAATCTTTGGGAAAACTCTATCCAGGCAGAAGCCAGAAGAAAGTTGAAGGCCGTGTCCACACCGATTTACATAAGGTGGAAAAAAGAGACTGAAGCAAGGGCAAGTCCCCCTCAAGTTTTTCTTTTTCATACAAATAAACCTATCAGGAAAAGAAGAAGAGGAAACAACAGGTATGCCCTATAATACGTCCATTTGCAAGGGTGCAAGGATTTTTGCAAAAGGGTGCAAGGATTTTTGCAAGGGTGCAAGGATTGAATCATATTGACTTCAGGTATATTCTATAATTCTATAGCGAGTTTAGGTCTCTGATTTTTGTTTTGCCAGTTGGAACTGTAGAACGCAATATAGTTTTCGTCTTCCTGACGGGCTTTTATAAGGAAACCTGTATTTTCGTACTTCCTACTGGCGTATTCCTGCACTAGTTCCGTTACATCCAACTCGTAGTAGCGGTTGTCAGGAGTCTGATCTCCGCTAATAGTTATAGTGGCATATGGAGTATTGCCCTGTAAAACGCCATTTTTATCATACCAGTCTCCTCCTGAATTATTCCATGGAATTTTGGATTCTTTTTCCTCCCACGTAACATGTTCTTCGCACCACTTTACAGGTCTATACACTTCCAGCACGGTATCTTTAGATCTCATCTGGTTTTCAGGGTAGTACCAGAACAAAGAGATGCTTGCCTTTTCAATCTGATCAGTCTTATTGAGTGAACTTAGATCAAAGAGTATGACATCTCTGTATATGCCTCCGTCTGACCTTTCTCCTACATCGATATATTCGCTTTCACGAAGGGTTGTATTAGGGGAGTCTTCTTTCAACCTGTTGTCCGAAACAATCGAAGGCAAGGCCGTTTTGAGTTTTTCCGTTTCATCAACATCAGTCGAAAGACTCAAAATGAATCTTTTTAGGAAATTTATAATTTTTGAGAAAAATCTTTTAAGGCTCGACTCAGAGTCTTCTTCCGGTTCCGTTTTGGTTCTTTTTTCTTCGATCTGGTAAGATCTTTGGGGACCTGCTGACATTGCTTCACTCCAAAGAGAAACTTCTCCCGAAGAATTATTTTTGCTCAAGTTCGTCGCAAGATCAGGATCAGCCTCGACATCCGATGTGGAGCTTGCATACTTATAATTTCCGCCGGCGTTGTTTGAAAAACAGTTATTTTTCAGAATAAAGGAATGAGTACTTTTCAACTTATTATATATAGCATAACCTTCCCCTGCTGCATAACTAGACTGGGTATTAATTATTATATTATTTTTTGCAACAGTCGTATATCCTGAGCCTGGAGCTGAGAATTCATCCGTAACCTCTTTGTGGGCAATAGCTGCACCGTAGCATCCGTCGAATATATTATTCTCTATCAGAGTGTTTTGAAAGCCATTGAGGACTACGCCTCCTGCCCAATCAGCATTCTGATTAATACCAGTTTTATAAAACTTGTTGTGATGGATGTATATATCTTTTGCAGCATCTTTGGAGTATTCAGATCCGTAGCCTGTAATCCAGATACCTGCGGCATTGGTTTCATCTAGCAGATTATTACAGATTTCTATATCATTCATAATGGTTGAAGAGCCGTCTTTCTGGATTTCAATTCCTGCTCCTCCTTCCCCTTCGGAATTGATGATATTATTATGAAATATCACATGATTTGCGTTATAGATTCTCAAACCGCTGTTTGTTCTACATGTTATGTTGTTGTTCCAGGCTTCCACGTTTGAAGAATAGATAGCATAGAGGGCATCATGCCCTAATTTATACACTGTATTGTTGTAAAACCGAATGTTTGAACTTTTTACGACCTTTAACCCATCCCCATGGCTGTCATGCATATAAGTATCATAAACCTGTATATTTTCGGAATTAAGGAAGTGTATCAAATTGTAATATCCCTTTCCCCTCTTTTTATCCTCGTTGTTGTCATGATTTCCGTCAATCTCAAACCCCCTTATGATAATATCATGATTTCCGGAACTGTCCATTTGTGTAATTATAGGTTTTTCTGTTGGCCAACCTGCTTTGTCTTCAAGTTTGATTACAGCTGTGGAATCTCCTTCGAGGACTGTATTGCTTCCAATAAGAATACTGTCTGAAACGACGTATGTATTTGGGCCCTTCAAATGAACTGTTGTAAATTCTGAGTTCTCTGCAACATATGCAAGAGCTTTGTTTATCTCTACCTGATCGTCACTTCTATCACAGATGAAATCTCCACTCCCATCTGTAGAAACATACACTGTCGTACCAGAAGGTGTAGCTGAAAGAGCGAGAGTTATATTGGCGATTAAAAAAATAAAAATTATGCTGAAAATTAATTTTTTCTTTCTGTCTCCCCCTCTGAGTGTTTGCATTTTTCCATTCATTTTGCATCCCCAAATACATTAAACTATAACCTCTAAGATTAAAAAAAGTTATCTGTTGAAGACTGCAGATGGCCTCTATGAAAAGATCTTCATTCTCTTCACTTCTTGAATATCGTCACTTAGGGTTTAAATGGAACACTTCTTTCTCTTTAAATGTTTGTTGAGACTGGTGTCCAGAAAATATGAACTTTCTATTTGTAAATATGCTAACTCAAACCCGGTTCAACTTCTTTAAGTCGCTTGTACCAACACTCCCAGTGTGACATTTCTTGTATTTTTAATTATAAGCATATAATGATTAAGTTATTCTCATTTTAAGACTCGGAACACTGGTGAGGTCAGACTATGTGAGTTTACTAAAAACTTCGTTATATTTTTTGTATATTCTCATAATGGGCATTTCCCTTCCAGAGAAATAATTTTGTTGTTGGTAAAATGTAGAAGGACATTTTTCAGATTACAGTTCTACATCCTTGTAATTATTCTAATATATAATCCCCATCTAAATAAAAATCTATAGTATGCATATTTCTCAAACATATAGTTGAAATAAATTCTTACAGTGTCTGCTTCTTTGCTTGCAACGAGTTGTGCTAGTGTCGCGTCAACAGCAAAATGCCGTATAAAATCGATTGCAACTATTCAGAATCGTTAAATCTTTGAAAATTGACGCGATACTAGTACAACTTTGGTATTCTCTGGAATTATCTAGAGATACAGAGAAACATTGTAAATAAGAACGCTAGAGCTGGAAATAACCTGCAGGAATTTCTAATAAAAAATTGAGCTGAGAGATGTTTTAATATAGAATACTAAAACAGAATAAAAAGAATATCCTCAGCAATAACCTGAATGTTCTCCATTCTGGTGAAAATACCTGGTTCCACCACACTTCATATCCAGGCATTATCCCTGACCTCGAAGCATATTCGGTGTTTCCGTACCTTCCTATGTTGATCCTGTTGCCATTATTTCCAGATTCTTTTGAATAATCTGAGGAAGGATATCCATCATCAATGCAGGGAGAACTCACACGGTCTTTAACCCACGTTTTTCCATTCCATCTTCCGCCTGTTGATTTCAGGTGGTAATCATGGTTTTTCTGGTCTGCAAAGAGGGGGTCTGCATGGATATTACTGGTTGATCCGGCGTTTCTATAATTTCCTGCTATGTTGTTGTAGAGGCAGTTATTCTCCAGCACAAAGGTATGTGTTTCAGGGAGGTAATTGATAACTCCATACCCTGTCCCATTAGGATCTTTCGTACGTTGCAGAGTGTTTACGATTATGTTGTTGCGGATTATTGTTGTGTATCCGTTGCCTTTCGGTGAAAGGTCTGTAGAGTAACCTGTAGGGTACATATGGACAACTGCAGCATGGTATGCACCATCAAATACGTTGTTCTCTATGAGGGTGTTGTAAAATCCGCTAGTTACGATACCTCCTACCCAGTCAATACTGGGATTCATACCAGTGCTGTAGAAGGTATTGTGGTGAATGTAGACGTTCTGTGCTTCTTCCTTGGAGTAAGAATTACCATAACCTAACAGCCAGATCCCAGGCCCATAAGTGTTGTGGATAGTATTATTATATACTTCTATGTCGTTCATCACGCCTGTTGATTTCTGAATCTGAATTCCCGGTCCTCCTGCACTCCAGTGATAAAAGGAGTCGATGACGTTATCGTGGAATTTTACGTGGTTTGAATTCCATATTCTAAGCCCGCTATTAGTCCTGCAGGTTATGCGGTTGTTAGAGGCCTCTACGTTCTGACAATCAATAGCATAAAGGCCGTCATGCCCCAATTTATACACTTTGTTGTTGTAAAACTGAATATTGGAACTCTTCTCTACTTTCAGTCCGTCTCCATGTCCGTCATGCATGTACATATCATGAACCTGTATGTCTTCGGAATTGAGGAAATAGAAGTGATTGTAGTATCCTTCTCCCCTCTTTTTATCTTCGTTATTGTCATGATTGCCGTCAATTTCGAATCCTTTTACAGTGATATTGTAGCTTCCGGCTCTGTCTATCTGCGTAATTAGAGGTTTATCACTTGACCAGTCTGCTTTGTCTTTAAGTTTAATTACGGCTGTGGAATCTCCTTCCAGCACAGTATCGTTTCCAATCAAAATACTGTCAGAGATCACGTATGTATTCGGGCCCTTCAAATGAACGGTTGTAAGCTGCGGATTTTCTGCCACATAAGCAAGAGCTTGATTTATCTCTACCTGATCGTCACTCCCATCACAATTAAAATCCCCACTCCCATCCCCAGCTACATAGAGAGTTGTATCGAGTTTTGTAATGGAAAGGACGGTTGTTCCCATTGCAATCAAAAAAATGAGAATTGCAATGTAAATTCCTATTTTTTTCCTGTTTTTCCATCTGTATCTCGGATTTTTTCCGTTCATTTTCTATCCCTATAATATAAATGATACTCATTGATCACAATAGAGTACAAAAAGCTTATGTGCTTAAGCTTTCTTTAATTGTTTTGAGGGCTATCGAAGACGTTGAGACTGACGATGCTCATGAATTTTTTGATTTGAATCGAACAGGGCTCTAAAGATAGCAGATTAGTTCAACTTAGCAAAAGTAATATAAGATAATCATGTTCTACGATCCTCCGAAAGATGATATGATTAAAAAGCTTTCCTGAATTAAAATAAGATCTTTGATTAAAAGTCCAGAATTTGATTTATATTTCATTTTTAGGTATTATACATAATTGAAAGAATTTTAGAGGTTTTGGGTATGTAGATCCTTAAGCATCTTCATACCTTCAACCCATTGCATTCTTCATGAATTAAAACTGTTTTTAAATTTCAGCTTTCTTTTCTATACTCAGCTTTGGGCGCTTATCTTCGTTTTCAATATCGCTACTGTAGAATGCTACGTAGTCTGCATCTTCAGTATGGGTTTTAATAAGGAATCCGGTGTTCTCGTACCTACCGCTGACATATTCTTTTACAAGATCAGTTACGTTCAGCTCATAATACCTGTTGTCCGGGAGGCTTGTCCCATTCAGGGTTATCGTAGCAAATGGTATATCTCCCTGTGAGACGTTGTTCTTGTCAAACCAGTCTCCACCAGGCTGTGCCCAGAGTATCCCATTATCTCTGCTATTCCATGTCACATTTTCCGAATTCCAGGATGTAGCAGGCCTGTATACTTCTATGACCGCATCTTCTGGTCTTTCTTGTCCGTCTGGATAGAACCAGTAGAGAGAAAAGGTTGCATTGCTGATTTCAGCATCTTTGTACGCACTCAGGTCAAAGAGGAGCAGCTCTCTGTACTTTCCTACTCCAGGCCTGCCTCCGATGTCAAGATACGATTTATTCTGGTAAACGATATCGGGAGAGTCTTCTATGAGGCGGTTGTCTATAATAATGCCTGTTGAGTTCTCTTCTGCAGTCGGCGTGTCTATTTCCTGTTCAGGGACAATCTCTGTAGCAATCGTCTGATCGTTGGTCACGGTTGCGTTTTCTGCATCGACTTCCTCAATTTCTGTTACAGAAGTCTTGTTGACTGTGGTCTGATCGTTGGTCACGGTTGCGTTTTCTGCATCGACTTCCTCAATTTCTGTTACAGAAGTCTTGTTGACTGTGGTCTGATCGTTGGTCGAAGTTGTATTTTCTGCCTCGACTTCCGCAGTTTCAGCGTATACTCCTGTGTCAATGGCCGGAGAAGTTGACTTTAGGCGATAGTTATGGTTGCTTCTGTCAACGTACTGAGGGTCTGCCGCTATGTCTGAGGATGAAGCCTTGACGTTGTTGTAGTTCCTACCCGTGTTCCCATAGAAGCAGTTGTTCTTCAGGAAGAAAGAATGCGTGCCTGTAAGTGAGTTCGATATTCCGGGCCCGCTTCTTGTGTTAGTTATTATGTTATTCTTAACAGTAAGCACATAACCTGAACCCGATGGAGCTGAAGAGTATACATTCTTCTGTACAATACCTGCTCCATAGGCTCCATCGATAACGTTGTTTTCAATGAGCCCACTGAATCCATCGGATACGATTCCTCCTATTATGCTGTTGCTGGACTTCGTTCCGGTATCGTATATCCGGTTATGATGGATGTAGACATTTGCCGCAGAAGTGGGATAGGATCCAGATCCGAAAATCCAGATTCCTGCAAGAGCAGTCTTGTATATTACGTTATTATACACCTCAATATCATCCATTGTAGACGTTCCATATTTCTGGATTTCAATTCCTACCCCTCCGAAGCCTTCTGATGTAATAACATTGTCGTAGAAAGAAGCTTTGTTTGAGTTGTACAGTCTGAGGGCACTGTTTGTCCTGCAAGTTATTTCATTATTGTAGGCTTCTACTCCCGAACAGCTGCTGGCATAGAGACCGTTGTGGCCCAACAGGTATACCTCATTGTTATAGAATTTTACGTTGGTACATTTGTCTGTTTTCAGCCCATTGCCGTGGTTGTTCGTCAGGTGCATATTGTACACATTTATGTTCTTACAACCGGTCAAGTGGATGAGATTGTAGTAATCTTTCCCACTCGCTATATTGGTGTTTTCTTCCCGGTTTCCGTCAATTGTAAAACCGCGGATTGTAATGTCGTGGCTTCCAAAACTTCTTTCCTTAATCATTGGCTTCCAGGCTATCCAACCAGCATTGCTGACAAGTTTTATTTTCGCACTGGAGTCTCCTTCAAGGATTGTGTTGCTGCCAATCAGAAGAGTTTCGTCTATGACGTATGTGAACGGTCCCTTGAGATAGACTGTTGTGTATCCTGAGTTTTCTGCAACATGAGCAAGAGCCTGGTTAATCTGCACATGATCGTCTTTTCCATCGCAGTTGAAGTCTCCGCTTCTGTCTCCGGAAACATATACAACTGGTGCACTCGGGTCGCCTAATACATCTGGTACGGTTATTAAAATAAGGCATGTCACCAGGAATAGGATTCCTAGCTTCCGTGTTAGCATCGTGTCACCTTGAGTTGGATCTGTAGGGATTTAGTAAAATCAAAATTTTATAAGATAATTGTATATTATTTCCCAAATATTTCAAAATTCCATATTACGTATTCGTAATACTTTTTCCCGAGCTATCTAATCAGATCGATTCTATACAGAAGCTCTCATCAGGTCAGTTCTATATGTTTATTCAAAATTTTGTATTACGTATTTGTAATATTTTTGAACCTATCCAATTCGGTTCTCTGCGATTTATGTGGGGCGGACACGTTACACACAGAGTCTCTACCTCTATAAAGGTGCCAAATGGCTGGTTATTGGAGGTGGCCGAAAATTGGAAGCTTTAGCTTCTACCAATCAAAATTTGTTACTAACCATAGGATATTATTCCTTCTGGTCAATACCTCCTTTTTTAAAATCACGGCCTTTAGCCAAGTCAACTCTCATTCTGAAAAAGCTTTCATTCACCTGCTATTGAATTCCTGAGTTGACATTCAAGGGTTATGTTATCCTATTATAAAATATTTTTGGTATTTTAATAAAATAATTTATGCAGTTTGTGGTTGTTTTAGATTGTTGCGGGTTTTTGAGAATATGAAAAGGCAGGATTTTTGGGGAATTCTTGCGCGAATTCAGAGGATTTAAGCTCTGGGTATGAAGTTCATCCAAGTCTTTAAGCACTGTTTTTCTATATGACTGACTTTTGGGCACATGTAGAGAATTTCTTTTCCGGCCTGCAATCCTCATACTTGATGTTTTTAGATGCACATTCTCTTCTACATAGATTTGCAGAAGTCTGACCAGGGCCTAATTATTTGCTGTTTTTATGACTTTTTTTCCTCTGCATATCACGAAATGTTATTTTATTAATTATTATTTCTTCGCTGAATGTGGAATCCAGAATGCTGGTTATCTACAATTTTTGAGCTACGTATCCAAATGTCATAAATTATTTTTGTTTCGCTTTCCCTTCTTTTAGATTGTTTTTGTGATTTTCCTACAGGAAGGTTGAACACCTGCTTTCTTTTATTGGAAATAACTAAAATGAAGGTAAAAAATTAATAAGTCATCTTAATTTCCTCGCTTATTTTTCTATATATTTCTCTGAAGTTCGCTTCATAGTAGTCTGGTCTTTCATTCTATCTATGCCCTTTTGAGTATTCCTAAAATGTTCGACAGCTAAAATAATTCTAAGTATTTTGAGTTTTATTTAGTGACAACTGTTTTTATTTTTCCATTAATACTCCATTCCTATTGAAGTGCCGGAAATAAAATACTTCGAAAAATAGTTCTGTATTCATTTGGAGGTACTCATATTCAGAAATTTTAAGGCATTCTACGTTTATTTGCGCAGTTCTTGTCCGATCCTTATAAAGATCTTTTCTTCACGGTACGGTCATTAATGCCTCGATTGAAAATTTCAGCAGGTCTTTGTTATTAAATCTTTTGAGCTCAAAAACCAACGAAGAGGAATCTTTTTTCTGCAGTTTATTGGGACATGCAGGTTTATTCTGTAGAACTCTCAGGTGCTTTAACCGTGTCCTAAGATAAGCTTAAGAGAATGGAATTTTCTTTTTTCTTCCGCAATCAATTGAGGTCATTCTGGTACTTTTTTCAGTAAATATTGGCACTTTCTATCCATCGTCTATTCAGGCTATTTGCCCTGATAATATGGTATTTATATCTATCCCTTCTATTTTATTTCCTAATTTAATTCACAGTGTTAATAGGAATATATTTTTACAAACTTCTCTTACTACTTTTATTTTAACTGAAATGTTCAAAAATCTTTTATACTCTTGTGATGTTTCACTAATTGATAGGGCTTTTTGAGCCAATGGGAAATTTGCATAATTTCCGTTATCAGTGTAACTTTCAGCATTGTTAACAGTATAATGTCTGTCTATGAGTGCGTTTGATAGCGCGGGGGGTCTTATGAAAGGCAGTTTTTCGGTTACAGTAGATATTGAAGATTGGTATCATATTCCTTCGGTTTGCAGTTCTCCTTATGCTGTTTACAGGAGTGTGAATGAGTTTTTTGAAAAATGGGACGGCAGGTACGATTACCTGACTGAGCCTACAAAAAGGGTACTGGATCTTCTCGATGAATTCAACGTAACTGCTACATTCTTTGTAGTTGCGGACACTGTAGAACACTATCCTGGACTCATAGAGTCAGTGGTGGAAAGAGGGCATGAGCTTGCATGTCACGGGCTGCACCATGCCTGCAAAATAGATCCCGATACTAAAAAACCGTTAATGAATAACGAGGAATTTGAGCAGAGAACACGGACTGCAAAAAAAATGCTGGAAAAAATTAGCAGGGAAAAAATAGTTGGGTACAGGGCACCAAATGCCCTGGTAGGCGGTTGGATGCTGGATTCCCTCGAGAATATCGGGTTCAAATATGACTCATCGGTATCTGCAAATTCTCTCTATAATAAAACTGATTCGGCTCTTAATACAGTCTCATCCATCCCTTACTATCCTGTAGAACGTGGGCTTGAAACAGGCGATGATCGAAATTTCATTGAATTCCCCTGGGCCTATTATCAAAATGTCCTGAAAATTCCGGCATGTGGGGGTCCGATCCTTCGCTTTTTTGGGGCTCCGCTCGTATTAAATGGGCTTGTTCAGAGCTTAAAAAGAGGACATACCATCTTCTATTTCCATTCACTGGACATTTCCTGTACCAGATTCCCTTCGATAGGGAACGGTAGGCCCTTTTACTGGTGTTTAAAAGGAAAGCTTGTTGAGCAGAGAATCCGTTACATCCTGAGCAAATTGAATGAAGTTGAAAAAATATGCTTGCGAGATTATCCAGGGGTATGATATCTTTACTTTAGTATTATTTTCTGTTTTTGTTACCGGAAATGACTCCCAAAATCAGAAGTTCTTCTAGAAGTCATTGCCCTAACCTTCATAAGAAACCCTATAATGAGCTGTTGAAGACAATGCCCCTTCTATTACCTACATGGATTAACTGTTTGCTTCTACTTTCTGTGAAAATTCGTGATTACAATCTCAGCTTAAATCTGTCGGTTGCGGGTTGAATCGCTTATTCTCAGGATTCAACCTGTGCTTCACGCGGTTCCCTGAGTCCTGTCTTCAATACTCTGGAAAGCACTCTATTAGTCATGTATCTTTATTATGGTAGCAGAAGATGTGTTAAGAGAACGTTCCACTTCATATCTTGCAATGAACTTTTCCGAAAAAATGGCGAAATTTCTGAATAAAGGCATAATACCCGAAAGCCTTTAATTCTTGAATATTTTTAATCCAAGAAAACATTAATTATGTTGAGGCAGGTATATCAACCTGCGCTCTAGGCACAACCATTAATTATTTGTTGGACAGATTGGATATAGGAAAAATAAGAAAGAGGAGAATTTAATAAAAAGATCTTGAGCGCGAAAGTTTTTGGACCTGTGGGCTGCCTGTTCAAGCAAAACTCTAAGAGGGTAAAAATGCTGTTCTAGGAACGGCTCTGTATCTAGGTACGGAAACTATACTCTGTAACTTTAGGAAAGGATGGGGGACACATTGTCTAAAATCACCAATAACATATTAAATCTTGTAACCTCGATTTCTCTGCTATTACTGGTTTATAGTCTATTTGTTCTCAGGGGAATCCAGCCTGAAGGGTATACAACCAATATATATGAGCAGCTTCCTTTCCACTTTTTCCTAACTTTGCTCTTTTGTTTTTTCTTAGCCTGTATTATGCTCCTTGCATACAGAAAGATGAGCGCAGTTCTTATTCTGTTTCTCGTTCACATTACGGTATTGATCATCCCTTACATGCTTGGCTATGTTTCGGTAGGCAGAGGCGAGGAATTTTCATACATGGGAGTGCTAGGAGAGAGCGGGCTTTTTGGTCTTTCCAACATTTCTCCCACCGGTCCTCTGTTCGTTTCAGCCCTGGCTTTGGTTTCAGGGCTGGAGCCTTGGGCACTTTCCTATTTTTTGCCTGTCCTTTTTTCAATTCTGTTCATTATTGGTATGTTCCTGTTTTATCGAGTTTTTATGAGCCGGGAAAAACTGGTCTCAGTAGCTTTTCTGTCCTCACTTATTCCCTATTTTGGACATTTCCAGGTCTCAACATTTCCATACTATCTGTGCTTTTGTCTTGTGCCTCTCTACCTTTTCGTGCTAAGAAATGCGCTTGCTGCTAAAAACAGGGCAATGGCTGTTTGTCTTCTTTTTATGATTCCTTTACTTCCGTTATCCCATCCTTTTATTTTTGCATATCTGATTTGTTTTTCCCTGTCTCTCGCCGTTTCAGGAACAATGTTGAAGACCGGATTTCTCCGCAAAATTCTGAGTCTTAATTTCCTTTCCCTGAGTTCCTTCCATTCTGCAGGAATAAAGGTTCCTGTGTTTATCTTCCTGTCATTTACCTCTGGAGGTTTCCTGCTCTGTGCAAAATACGCTCCTCATTTTTTCGATGTCTTCCTTTCAACTCTTGCCTGGCGCACTGAGACATTAATGACTGCAGGCCTTTCTCGGGTGCCAGAAACAGAGGGTAACTTTTTCGAGTTCGTTCATCTTTTTAATCTCTATTACGGCAAGTACTACATCCCGTTAATCTTTATTGTGATCAATTCCGTCATCGTATGGCAGAATCGTAAAAGGTTTTGTCACCATTTTGTCCGCAGGTATCCTCGCTTTTTGATCCTGTATATCTCCACCTTTTTCCTGGAGCTAGTCTTCCTTTTAAATCCCTTTATTCCTTATCCTCCAGATAGGTTTGCAAACTTGAGTTTCATCATTTTTGCGCAGATCCCTTTGCTGGGATACTCTCTCTATGTTATTTTCCTTCGAAAAGGATACACTCTCGGCCTTGGCTCAGCAGTCATGATTATCTGCCTTCTCTGGGCTCTGGGATTTTTCACTTGCTTCAGTTCTCCGTATACCGGAGGAATTTCTGAAGCGGTTTCACAAAACGAGGTAAATGGAATTCAATGGTTATCCGGGGTAAATAAGAACTATCCGTATGTCATGTCCTTAGGAGAAGAGGACGGAAGTAATGCTCTAACAGGGAACTTTAGTAGCAACCTGAATATTTCTGCTGAGTTTGCTGATATTTCTGGCAGGCCTATTTATACCTCTAAAAATAACTCTAAAGGGATCGTACCTTTAGAAAGGCCAGCCGAAAGCAAACCTTTCTATCTTGTGGTAACTACTTTTTCTGAGGCTTTAAATCTGAATAAAAGAGAATCTGGCAGAACGCCGGTTTCTACCGAAAATGCTCAAACAGGCTATCCTGTGCACAAGATCTACGACTCTCTTAACATAGAAATTTATGAGCATAATCCCTAAATTTACTCTCTTTTTATTGTGCGATAGAACCCTCTTTTATTTTCGATTTAATGTACTTGCCAGTAAGAAAGACAATTATAAGCATTCCTATCATTTCTGAGGTAAAAACTTCTGTAAATGCGGGGGCGTATGATCTACTGAGAATTATCATCAAATACTCGATAAAACTCCCGGAAATCGTGTCTTTCGGAAATTCCCAGCCTAAAAGTGGCCAGAAAAATACTTTAGGATTATTCCACATCTGATCTTCAAGCAGGTGACAAAAAGACGCCCCCGCAATAATAAGAAGTTTAGGTTGCCCCTTGTGATAAAAATAGTATCCCGCCAAACCCAGCAGAATAACGAAAAATAGAGTATGTGCAAAGATTCGCCCGCTTCCTATTGTTTCAGCAAGGATCACTCTGCCAAGAGGTTTATCGATAATGTCCGGAAGGAGTGACCCAACTACGATGTATGGAACAGCTGCCAGGAAATTATTTTTTGAAGATAAACGGCTCAGTATATAAAAAATTCCCAGGGTAAATCCGATGTGTCCGAAAATAAACATCAGATTAAAAAATAGCATACTGTATATAACTACCTTTTGGCCGGCCTGCCTGAATGACCTGCCGGCACAAACTCCGAATTTTATATTGAGTTCACAGGATTTCTCAGGCCTGGCACTCGGCTACAAGCTTTTCTACCAGTTCCTGGCGGATTTCAGTTGTCCTGTCCCCGCCGCAAACCATGCCCCGGACGCCAATAATGTCGGGCCCTATCCTTTCAAGCATTGGAAGATCCTCAAATTTCAGGGAACCTGCAATTGCATTTTCAAGCCCGTATTCATGAGCAAGGTCAGTGAACTTTTTAAGTGCTTTTTCATCCATGAATTCGAAGGTAGATTTTCCATCCTTGATTGCGGTGTCTACCATAACTACATCTACCCCGGCTTCTGCGGCAACTGCGGGAAGCAATAGAGGAGAAATTGAATTGATACGTTTGTAATCCGAATATCCTGAGGCAACAACTTTTTTTGTTGAGTCATAATCCTTTACAGCTTGTGTTACTTTTGTGAGGAGCTCGAAGGCTTGTGTTTCAGTCTGGATATCGTAAAGGCCCACCTTGATGTAGTCTGCTCCTGCGACTGCCGCTCCAAGGGCTGCAAGGGAAGCAGTTCCTGGTTTATAATTAAAATCTCCTATGGTTGCGCTTATCGGCTGTCTGCCATTTACAGCTTCTTTCACATCCTTTATTATCCATGGGAAATTAGCTCCAAGGGAACCTTCTTTCGGGTTTTTGACATCAACAATGTCTGCGCCGCCTCTGGAAGCGATGATCGCCTCCTCTTTATTGATTGGACTTACAAGCAGTTTCATAAAAATCCTCTAACTGAGCATGGAATTTGAATCATTATGATGAATATTTTCTTTTTTATACAATAAACCTTATTTTATATTTTTTTATAGGATGATGTAGCTATGGAATAAGTATGTTCCGAGTAGTTTTTGTAATGGATATATTTAACCATAGCGTGGTTCTTGCAAAAGGCGGTGTCAGAGAAAAGTACTGTCCGGTTTCGGATTCAAGCATTATATGTAGCAACTCGGACCCTCTGGAGATAGTTGAATTCTTGCAGCCCAGGGAAGTCTATATCGCCGACCTTAATGCTCTCCAGGGCAAGGGACCTCGCGAAACGAATGCTGATATTATCCGGGAAGTAAGTCTACGGGCAGACACAATGCTTGATTTTGGAGTCTCGTCTCCGGAAGAAGTAAACAAAGCTCTTTCCATAGCGGGGACTGCAGTCATAGGCACAGAAACGGGCAAACTTTCCGTAATCAAGGATGCAGCTTTCGGAAACCCTGGCCGGATAAGTGTCAGCATTGATATGAAGCATGGAAAAATCCTGAAAGAAGATCCTGAAATTCCTGAAGCTCCTTTTGAAATCGTAACGATACTGAACGACCTCCCTCTCAAAGACCTGATTTTTCTTGACCTTGACAGGGTTGGAACTGCCTCAGGCTTTGATCCTGAATTCCTTTCCAAACTGGCCGAGCATTCCAGGCACAATGTCCTGCTGGCAGGAGGAGTCCGGAATATGGAGGATCTTTTTATTCTTGAAGGGCTCGGGATAAAAGGAGCCCTGGTTGCAACTGCAGTTCATTCAGGCTTGGTTTCTCCAGAAGTTCTGGGTTCCGGGCTTAAATCGGATGATAAATAATAATTCATACATATCTAATTCATACATATTGGGAAGGTTTTTACTCCTACTCTTATATGTTTGGATATAGTCTATTGAGTATCGTTATATTCAAACAATGGATTTCATGTTAAATGCTAAGATGTTGCGAAATTTATATTTGCGAGGTTTATATTATGGCAAAAGAAAACATATCTGAAGAGACTGTCGAGGAAAACACTGAGGAGAGAAGTGGAGACGGATATGTGGAGATCAAGATGGGGGGAGGCTGGTACATGACCATCTCCCTGGCTCACAGCGACCGTTACGAAAAGGAATATGTTGAGCTTGCAAAAGAGCGTGGGGGCGTAAAAAAATCCAGATTCAACCTTAACCCCACACACGTCAGAATGCTCGGGGAAGCCCTGATTAAATTTGCGGACGATAATTCACTCTAACAGGGTTTTTCCCTTTTTTCTTCTTTTTTGGTTTAACTTTCAGGTTTAATCTTTCCTTTTAAGCCCCATTTCCGGATTTAGTTCCTGCACAGGAACTCCAGAACTTTTTCAGTGACTTCCTTTTCCACGCTTTCAGGGGAACGAGAAGCATCGACTACAATAAAGCGTGCAGGATCTTCTTCTGCGAGCCTGAGGAAAAGCTCTCTTACCCCTCGTAAAAACTCTATTTTTTCGAACTTGCTTTGATCTCCTCGCCTGCCGCAGCGCTCAACTGAGAGCTCGGGTCTGATATCAAATAGAAAAGTCAGGTTCGGGACTACAGTCCAGCCTCTGTGCAGATTTTTTATCCATTCAAGCGGATTTTCCAGACGGGTTTTCAGGGTTATGCCCTGGTAAGCATAGCGGCTGTCGGAATAGCGGTCAGAAATCACTGATTTTCCACTTTCAAGTGCAGGTTTTACAAGCTTTGCCAGATGTTCTGCATGGTCAGCTGTAAAAAGGAAAAGCTCAGCAAGCTGGTCGGTATCCGACTGGATGGCCTTTTCCACAGCAGTTCCAGTAAGTGTGCCTCTTGTTGGCTCCCTGGTAAAAACAGGTTCAAAAGCACTGATTTCCGGGTTTTTCTGAAGTTTTTTTGCAACCGTACTTTTACCTGAACCGTCAATACCTTCAAGTGTGATCAGTTTGCCTCTCATAAGGACCATTTTTTTTCTTTAAAGGTTTTTATTGAAATGCACTATGTGTATTTATTCTCTATAAAGGGTTCCCATTTGGTTGGCGATTCAGGGCAACATTCCCAGATAAAAATAAGCATCTATTTATGCAATATTAAAAATAGCTTAGAGTAATGACCGTAATAGGAGTTATCACGCGAGGCAAATATGGGCACCGTCTGATTGAGACCATTAAGGAACACAGCGACTTTTCAGTCGTCACTGTTGATCTGCCTGAGTTCGTGCCCATGTTCATTGAAGAACCTGATGAGTTTCTGGAAGCTCTTGATTTCGACCGCCGCGTTTTTTCTGCCGAAATCGTAATTACTTACTCCCTTCATCCAGACCTGACATCTTCAATTGCAAGGCTTGCAGCAGAGGCCGGTGTGCGTTCCCTGATAGTTCCAGGTGGATCATCAAGAGCTTCAATTCCTGAACTCAAAAAGATTTCCGAAGCTTCAGGCATGGATATCGAGGTAGATGAGATCTGCTGTACCCTTGAGCCCAATGCTTTCAACAGGCCCTTTACTGATATCTTTGGATCTCCTCTCCTGAAAGTAAGGACAAAGGATGGAAAAATTTCAGAAGTTGACGTCCTAAAAGGTGCTCCTTGCGGGAGTACCTGGCATATGGCAAAAGAAATTGTTGGAATTCCTGTGAAAGATGCACCACCAAAGGCAGGTCTATTGATCCAGCATTATCCCTGCAAGGCTTCACGTGGCGATCAGGGAGGGATACATGAGTCAGGGGAACTGCATAAGCAGGCTTTTATAAAAGCGCTTGAGAGTAAGGATTGATTATATATTCTTTGAAAAAATATATTCTAAATATGACCGGAAAGTGGGACCCAGATTTTTCATTTCTGAAATTTCTGACCTTTTGCCCATGCAGGTCGTCAGTAATCTATGGGGTGAAAACATTACTTCCTTATCTATATCAGAAGACTCAGGTCCTGAGGATCTTGAGCCAATAGCAGTCGCAGTGCACTCACTCATTGGGCTTCCCACAACCATTCGCAGTCTCAAACGAAAAGGGCTTCGCCTTGAAAAGGGGGAAATTCTTGACAGGGACTACACAGGGCCCGTACTCGAAGAAGTCTTGAGGACCAACAAGGTTGCCCATGAAGTCCCCATGGAAGGTGTATACAAGGGGAAACATGTGGTTGTTGCTCCCATTCGCTCAAAGGACGGGAAAGTTATTGCAGCTCTTGGAATTGTGGACCTGCTAACTACCATTGACCTCCCCTCTGTTTTTAAGGAATATACTTCCGTACTGGAAGAAGTCGAGGATGCAAAGAAGTAAAATTAATAAAATGATAAGATTAATAACATGATAAGCTGGTACTCAGGGGATGAATCAAAAAAGTCTGTAATTGGAGGATTTGTCCCTGTTTCTTTTCCAGAGACTTTTTCTATGCTCCTCCAATTAGGGTTTCGCTTTCAAAACTTGAAACGATTTCCCGGTGTTTATTCTGGTTTTTCGTATAATCTGGTTTTCTTCAGCAAGGTTCCGTTCTTTGCATGGGGTTGCCTGAAGACTGTGTCATTTGATTTTTCAATTTCCCTTGCTTGAGTTGCAAGCTGGGCGGCTGCTCCCATTATTTCGTGTCCTGCTGCGGCTGTAAGGCATATCTGGTCAATTTCCTTTAGCATGAAACAGGCAGGGAAGTTAACCTGTGCGACTTTCTCAGCCATGTGAAGGGCAGCAAGAGCCTTTGCCTTTGCATAGGGGTTTGCAAAACCTGCATGCTCAACGCATTTTTCCGGTTTAGCAAAAATGTGTGGGAGCTCCAGGTCCTTTCCTGACCTTCCGGAAGCAACCTGCTCGGTTACTTTGTCCAGTTCTTCCTGGATAAGTCTGACAACGCCGCAGACAGAAAGCACTTTCATTGCATCAGAGTTGAAGGATGCCATCTCCACAGGGTCCAGGAACTCTCTCTTCGCTCCGATGAGCGGGTCGACTGGAAGGATGATATATCCGAAACCTTCCTGCTCAAGAGCCTCTCTGGCTTCTTTCTTTGTCGGCCCGTCTGAGACCACAATGCAGGGTACATCCTTCCATACTTCACGGGCTGCGGTCGGACCCGGAGCTGCTGCGTTCGGGCTGATTATTACCACAAAGTCTGCATTCCACTGTTTAAAGCTTTCAGTGTCTGCGGCATCGGCAGGGCCCATCTTCGCACCTGTGCCAAATACCCGTACTGTGATTCCTTCTCGTGCTGCAATTTCATCTTGGATCAGATTGATAACCTGGCTCATTCCCAGGTTGCCCATTTTTATAAAGCCTACGTTGACCATTTTTCTCAAAATCCTGTGTTGACCTATTTTCTTCAATAGTGGAAATTCCTAAAGGGTTTATAATTCTTTTGGCAATACCACTTACACATCACATATATTTTATAAATATATACTTTATTTATAATTATTATTCGGTATATTCCCTTCCCCCTCCGAAAAGCTTAAAAGGGATGTGATTTATTTCACTCAAAAACGTTGACATCAATGCTGTTGTTTTGTGGTTTTGTTTCGCAGAACCCGTATTATAATTTGAAAACATTATCCGTTGGTGGGCTTTTAATGTCAGGGCAAATATATTCTACTAGGTTGCGGGGGTACCCCTGAGAAAGGTACGCCGGGCAGCATGCCCTTTTTCAGAAGTTATCCCGTTATGTCTATAGTTATTCAGGTCCAGGTTTTGATTGAGTGAACTGTCCTACGCATAATTCTACTGAAAACAAAATGATTGTTTTTGATATGGATAGTACCCTTATAGACGCTGAGACTATCGATGAGCTCGCCAGGGCTGCAGGTGTTGTAAGCAAAGTAGAGGAGATTACGAAGAAAGCGATGTGTGGAGACCTTGATTTCGAGCAAGCGCTTGTAGAAAGGGTCAGACTTCTTAAGGGGCTTCCCCTTGAAACTGCCCTGGGCGCGGTAAACCAGATCAATCTTATGCCGGGAGCAGCAGAACTTATCCTCTATGTTAAAAAGAAGGGTTATAAGACTGCAATGATTTCCGGCGGATTTACCATTTCAGCCGAGTCAGTAGGCAAAGCGCTTGATATTGATTTTGTTGTTTCCAACGAATTGCTTGTGGAAGACGGCTACCTTACGGGCAAAGTTGTCGGCCCCGTCACACAAAGCGACTCCAAAGCAGAGGTATTTGAGAAACTAGCCCGGCTTAACGGGGTCCGGCCCGAACGATGTGTAGTTGTTGGGGACGGCGCAAATGACGCCTGTATCTTTGAGAAGGCAGGTTTTGCCATAGCTTTCAATCCCAAGCCCATTTTAAGGGAATATGCGGACGTGGTCATAACAAAAAAAGATCTTAAAGCCGTTATTCCTGTTCTTGAATCTCTTTCTTATCAATGTTGTAATCAGGCACAGCATGTCGACATCGAACAGTAGAACTACTAAAATGCCAGCTTTTTTGCTGGACCGGGAGGCACAATAAGAGATGCTAAAAGAACTGCAGAAAAAAAGATCCGATTTGAAGGACATTACTGAAGAATCCAAGGAAAAGAGGAACGCTTTAAATGCAGAAGCCAGTACTCTTGCTGCAAAGCGTAATGAACTGAACAAAAAGACAAAAGACCTTATCAACGAAGCCCAGGAATTAAAAGTCCTCAGGGACGAGGTTAATGAGAAGGTCAGCGAATGCAAGAATAAGCGCGATGAAACCAATTCCAGGGCGAATGAGCTCTTTGCAAAGGCAGACTCCATCAGAAAACAAAACAACCTTGGTGGACCTTCTATCAAAGCCCTGAGAAAGGATATCGACCGCCTCGAATTTGCCCAGCAAACCGAAGTCCTGAGCACAAGCAAGGAAAGGGAGCTCGTTGGCAAGATTACCCAGCTTCAAAAGCAGTATCAGGTCAAAAAAGTCCAGCTTGAGAGCAACCTCGAACTGAAGAATATTCTGGATGAAGCTCAGCAGATCAGGGACGAAGCTTCAACATTCCACAACGAAATGGCAGAGTATGCCAGGCAGGCTCAGGAACATCATGAGAAGATGATCACTGCCTTCAAGGAAGCTGACAGAACCAGAGCAGAGTCTGACATTGCCCACAGGGAATTTGTAAAAGCTCAGGAAGCAGCTGACGAACAGCACAAAGTTTTCATCAACTCCCAGAAGGAAATTCGGGACCTTGATAAGGAAATCTTTAAGCTTAAGAAGAAAGACAAAGATGGAAAGTCCCGTGTCGTCAAGTCCGAACTCCAGAAGGATGCCAAGTCCATCTTCGAAAAGTTCAAGGGCGGAGCAAAACTCACCACCGAAGACCTTATGACTCTTCAGAGATCGGGTTTAGTTTAATTCATCTCACAAAACAAAATTTGCATTGCCGAAATGCTTTAATTTTCAATTTCAGTTGCAGGTACACTTAACCTGCAGCCCATTTTTTCTCTTCTGACAGATCTGATCCTCTATTGTATCCTATCTTATTTCTATTGACTGCTTTTATGCCAGGCAGTTTCTCTTTGCTGACTTCCGCTTTTTATTCAAAAAAAGGATTAAAGAAGTAGAATTTAGAACCTTTATCCTAATGTTGCGTCAATCCTCGAAGATTTAACGATTCTGAATAGTTGCAATCGATTTTATACGACATTTTGCTGTTGAAGCGACATTAGTTTACTCTAAAACCTTTAGGTACTTTTCCCTGAATTCCGGGTTCCTCATAAGACAGCACTTTGCATTATATGCGGGATCCTCTCTAATTTTTTTCCAGACTTCTCTTACTTTGTCTCTATGAACATTTCCATAGGAAATGGGGATACAGGCACAGGGAAGGATATTCCCTTCAGGGGTGATATGCAGCCACTTCCGGCCTGCCATACAGCCTGTGGTCTTCATGACCAGTGGAATTGGAAAAACTCTGGGGCCTTCTTTTTCCCTGACCTGAGACACAAAATTGTCAAACTTTCTAATGTCCTTTGGGGTCATGATCTCGGAAGCGTGGTCCATCCATCTACCAGTGGGAACTATTTCGTAGAAGGAAAGTTCGTGGACACCAAGCTCTGCTGCAAGGGTGTATAGTTCTTCAAGTTCGTCTACATTGTCCCTGGAGAGCACCACGTAGATATTTACAAGCAGCCCTGCTTTAAGTCCGTTTTTGACTGCTTCAACTGCACTTATAAAAACTCCTTTTCTGCCTCTTACATAATCGTGCTTATCTTCGTACGCGCTGTCAAAACTGACAGTTAGGGAATACAGTCCTGCTTCTTTCAGGCAAATGGCTCGCTCTTCAGTAAGCCCTACTCCGGAGGTGAACATACCAGTGATGGCTTTTTCAGGGTCCACATACCGTATCAGATCTTCTAAGTCAGGATAGGTCAGGGGCTCGCCTCCGTCAAAGATCACAAAGGTTGTGCCCATTTCTAGAATCTGGTCAATTGTGGATTTCACGGTTTCCGATGCAAGCTTCGCCCGGTTTTTTGTGTCAGGGAGAGCACAATGAATGCAGTTGTTCGGGCATTCTTCAGTAATGGAGATTGTAACCTGGTCTGGAATCATTTTTCCTAGAATCGAGAAAAGCTGGCTTTTAACCAGGCGGTCAAAACCCAGGCTCGGGACCGGGGGCATCCAGGTTGAACAGATGAGCCTATCTTCTTCTACTTTTGCGGGTTTTTCACCTTCAAAGATTGAGAGGTTCTTAGCAAGATTTTTTCTCATGAGGATGGATGCGGCCCCACTGGTTTTCATCCTCATGTGTCCGTCTTCTATTTCTGCATAAACTCTGAGAAGGGGGCTTTTATAAAAATCGTACTGCATATTCTTTCCTGCACCTGGCAATTGATGCTGATGTTTATATGTTAGTCCTGTTCGCTTTTAGTTTGTTTTTTCAAATTCATGATTATTTGTTCCTCAGAAGTGCCCTATAATTCAACATTATAGAGGGTTTTTTCTTCAGCATGAATGCGAAGACCTGTATTGCCTGCTCAACTGAGCTTCCATGAATGAATGAGAGATCTTCCTTCTCAAAAACTGCTACCACCTCATCAATTTCCCTGTCCGTCATTTTCCTGAGGGTTTCAAGTCCTATACGGCCCAGGTAATGCTCTGCCTTAAACTCCTTTTCCCAAATCTTCCGATATGCTGAAAGAGCATTTTTTGAGACGTCCCCCTTTTTTACGGCATCTGCAGCCACATCTCCGCATATCTGGCCTGCTCTCATTGCATAGCCTATCCCGGACTGCCCTGCTGCCCCGCCAACGACCATGACTCCATCGGTTATGTATTCATTGGGTATTGTTACTATAGGGTCTCCGCCGGAAAGTTTTCTTACAACTTCAATTTCTTCGAGTCCTTTAATCTTTTTGAAATTTTCAATCCAGGCATTCAGGTAAGGCGTCGCATCCCTTCCGCATCTGCGCACATAGGCTCCGATTGCGGCATTGTCTCCTCCTCTTGGGGCGTATGTAGTCTTCCAGCCAGGAGCATGATTGCCTACATAATACTCAAACATTTTCGATTTCCCAAGGTCAGGAGCCCTGATATCCAGTTCGATTCCCCAGGCAATATCTTTCGGGTGTTTCATTGTTTTCAGACCCAGAAGGGATGCCATTTTTGAATTTATACCGTCGGAAATAATAACGAGTTTTGACCTGAAATCCCCGGCAGAGGTTCGGACAGTAAAATTCTCTCCTTCTTTGAGAATATTGTGTGCTTCTATTCCTTCTCGAAGATCTACGCCGGTTTTCATTACCTTTTTTGCATAAAATCGGTCGAACTTCGTCTTGTCAATAGCATATCCGGGTGTCTCAATTTCTACTATCCTCCCGGAAGGAGAAATAATCTGCATGCCTTTGAGATAATGCACCACATAAGACGGGTCTGTTGTCTCTCCACATTTATCGAGCATACCCTTAAAAAAAGAATTTGCAGGATGGGGTGGACTCCCTATCTCTTCTTTTTTCTCTAGCAAAAGGACTGTCGAGCCTTTTTCACAGGCGTTCCTTGCAGCCATCAACCCTGCAGGAGATGCCCCGATTACGATAATATCTGCGTCCATTTTCTCTACCTTTTTTCACCAGAGAATAGAGGTGTAAGCTCCCGCATAAATGCACAGCATTACATCCAGTATCATTGATCCGAACATGATTGCTCTGTAGTTTGAGCCGTTAAGGAAGAGTGCGCCGCCTCTTTCCGGGGTAGGATGTTTGATAAAGTCAAAACACTGGGCAAGCATCCAGAGTCCTGAGGCAAGGGCTCCTGCAAAGTACACAGGCCCGAGATGAGCTGACCAGCCTATAATTACTGAGGCAATAACTCCGACAATCCACCAGAAAGTGACGAACCTGGCAGTAAAGGGAATTCCAAAGGTCACTGGCAGCGTAGGGGCACCTTTAAGCCTGTCTCCTTCCACATCTCTGGCAACACCTCCAAGAGTAAAGGCCCAGTCCGTAACGCACATCATGAGCCCGAAACAGATAGCTGGCAGGGGCAGAGTTATTCCATCGCTACCTTTCAGAATTCCTGCCGGGTCAAAGGCAAGCCAGATTCCCACAGGTACAAGCCCATATGAGATTCCCACCGGTAAAAAGCTGAGGAAGGTATTCCTTTTTGCGAAGATCGAATAAATAGTGATAGTTCCGGCCGCGATAAAAAGGATCAGGAGAGATTCAGGGTTCAGGTAAGCGGCTGCTGCACCTGCGATTCCCAAAAGCAGGACTGCATAAGCAAGCGCCGAGCTCTTTGAAACTCTGGAAGACGGCAGGGGACGGCCCGGCAGGTTGATCGTATCGATATCGATATCACAGCAGTCATTGAAAACGTATGAACTGGTAATGGCAGCAAAGCCGCCTATGACTGCGATCAGGAAGGGTAGGAATTCAGGAAGTCCTCCGGTCGCCAGGTAGGAAGCCAGGATTGCACTCGAGGCCGGGAGGGTAAGGTCCATGTAGTAGAGTTCGGGTCTCAAAAGCCGGAGATAAGGGCTGAGTTCCCCGATCCTTGCTGTAAGGGACAATAGTTTCACCTATGCTTTTCTGATTTATACTGGGGTTGTATCGGGAATTTTGTACTTCAATTTCTTTCTCAATTTAGAGGGTTCTTTGCAGGTAGTCCTATAAAGGTTTGCATCTCAAAAAAGTTTTCTTTTTATCTTTTCATAGGCAGGATTTTTGTTATGGGAATCTCTGAAGAATTTATGGAATACTTGCGAAACGATGGAATACTTATGAAATATTTCTTGCTGTAAATCAGCCACTCACGCGCTTATTCTTTTTTCCAGGCTTCCCTGTATATCAGTTTTGCTTTCTTACTTATCTCTTCAATTAGCGGATGTTTGAACTCTTTTTCGCAGACAAAGGTATATTCTGCTTGAGGATTCAGGTCCATTAGTTTAAGAGTATTTGAGAGAGCCGTGCTGAGGGATTCATAGTCCGGAAATTTCGGAACTTCGGCATTGAAGGGATATACCTCTTCCATTTCGACAGGAAACGCTCCAAAAGGCGCTTTGAAAGTAAGAACCTGGTCATAGCTTCCCTCTCCTTTTAACTGGCCTGTGCGGATAAGTACCGAACCTTCCAGGCTAAACCTTTCCAGCCTTTTTCCAAAACGCAGGACTTCCGGACGGGAGGCTGATTCCGGTCCGCAGTAGAAATAAGTACCTTTTGTGGCCGGGTCAAACTGTTCCAGCCAGGGGGAGTGTGTATAGAGTTTCTTCAGCCCGTCAAGAAGCTTTGGGTGAGCACGGCAGCGTTGCTCCACAAGTTCAAGCAATTTTCCGTCCTTTATGCACTGTTTAATCAGCCGGATTTCAGCAAAAGTTGCATAGAGGTTGTGCCTTCCCAGAAGTTCTTCCTTGTTTTCTGCCTTTTTCAATTCTTCGGCAGTGTACTTAGAACAGATCGGACAGGAACAGGGCAGATAATTTAGTTTTTCCACATGATATGTCCCATTTACAGTAATGTACCGTCCGTCCTTGGCGTAGAGGGCATAGGCTGCCGAATCAAAAAGATCGCAGCCCAGGGCTACTGCAAGAGCGAACATCATTGGATGCCCTGCCCCGAAAAGGTGGACCGGGGAGCCTGGAGAAAGCCCCTTTTTGGACGCGGCAATCACATCAACAAGTTCTGCGTAACGGTAGGCTTCCATGAGCGGAACAACTGCTCCCAGGGGATATACTTCAAAATTTAGGGCTTTGAGGTGAGACGCGGCTTTTTCCCTCAGTTCCGGATAAGTTGAACCCTGGACCGGGCCAGCAAGGAGCTGTTCACCCTGAATAAATTTTCTGGCGGCTTCCAGACGTTCGGCTGTAATTGCCAGTTCCTCTTCAGCCCTCCTGTAGTGGACATCAGGAGGTGTCGGGATGTCCAGGGGAACAATAATGTCGCTTCCTATTTTTTGCTGGAACCCCAGGATTTCCTCATTCGTAATTTCTACAGATCCGTATACTGAAAGCTGGAACGAACCCGAGTCAGTCATTATGGGTCCGTCAAAATCCAGAAGCCCATGCAATCCTTTCTCAAGGGCTACATTTTTCAGCTCTTCCTTGCGGTAGATAATATAAGAATTGGTAATAAGGATCTCTGCCCCGAAGCTTCGCATTTCTTTCGGGGGGATAAGCTGGATATTCGGATTAATTACAGGCATGACAGTAGGGGTCTCAACAGTCCCGTGGGGGGTCCTGAGCTTTCCTATCCTGCCGCCTGCGTCCTTGTCGAGAATTTCGAATATTGCTGACATGCCGGCGTTATACATGCCTCTCAGATATATTTATCTTTGGGGACTGAAAGCTTTGTTTCAAGTTACCCTCTGCTTTTTTCCAGCTTGTGTGAATTTCATGTTTTGCGTCCTCTTTACTTTAGATTAATATTTATTGGTCCCAAAAAGGACGCCCCCTTTTTTATTGGAAAGTTCTCACTGTTAATGAAAATATTTTACTTTCTTTAATAATCAATTTGGAATAATTTAATTAACTTTATATATTAGCATCCTTCGAACATATAAATAAAAATTCTGGATTTAGAAAGCTCAGCCTTAAAGTATTTTTATCAATTTAAACAGCATCACAACCAGATCAATAAATCGATATCAATAGAAGGGAAGAGCTTTTGATACTTACTTAAAGTGATGTAAACGTACTTTAGTAGAGGTCTTTGTTTTGTGGCAATTAAAAAAAACTGGAATAATTTTAGTTGCAGTATTTTTTGCACTTCTAGCTATTACTGGCAGTGCTTCTGCTGCAACTTTATACGTGGACGATGATGGAACAGCACAGTACAAAACCATTCAAGATGCAGTAAATCATGCCTCCAATGGTGATACAATCATCGTGCAGTCCGGAACATACAAAGAAACCGTGAACATGGCTTCTTCAGGATTAACGTTTTTAGGTAAGAGTTATCCAAAAGTGAATGGGTTTGTTAATTGGGTTGATGATCAAGGTGGTTTCGGGACTCAAACAGAAAATATAAATGGATTTTCAATAATGAGAGACGGAGTCTCGATAGGTGGGAGATATGGCGGTGGAAATATTGTTCGGAACAATTACTTCTATTCGTGTGGTGTGGAAATTGGTGATGGTGAATGGAGCACTGATAACACCATCATGAATAACGAGTTCAACGGAGGTGGAATTAGTCTTTGGCATTCCACTGCTAAGATCACTGGAAACAGGATATATAAAGCCAAAAATGGAATCTATTTAGGTTATGAAGCATCCTGTGACGAAATCTCAGGAAATACAATTTCGGGCTGTGATGTAGGACTTTATATTACAGGGCTCGATGATTATTTCCGGGCTGGAGCCGGTGAAGTCTATAATAACGTTTTCAATAACACTGTAAATGCTAAGTTGGAAGAATATGCATACGTAGAGAAATGGACAAAAGATCCGGTAGTTCAAAACATTAACATTGTAGGTGGGCCCTCAATCGGAGGTAACTTCTGGGGATCTCCTAACGGGAAAGGATTCTCTCAAGTTCAGGCTGACTCAAATGGTGACGGATTTGCAGATTATCCATATGTCATATCTAAAGGGAATGTTGATAATTTACCGTTGGTTTCTCCTGTAAAAATTCCATCTGCTGATTTTTCTGCATCCAAAACCTCCGGAAATGCACCTTTGACAGTAACATTTACTGATAAAAGCATTGGCTCCCCGACTTCATGGAAATGGAGCTTTGGAGATGGATCACCTCTGGTAACTCAGTATAATCCAACGTATACCTATTCAAAACCTGGAACTTATACAGTGAAAGAGACCGTAAGTAACGCCGCAGGCAAGGATACAGAAATAAAAACTAATTATATAACTGTTACAGCTCCTTTAAAAGCTCCAGTTGCCGCTTTGTCTGCATCTCCAACTTCTGGAAATGCTCCACTGAAAGTTCAATTTACAGATAAAAGCACGAACAGTCCAACCTCCTGGAAATGGAGCTTTGGAGACGGGACTTATTCGACAGAAAAAAATCCTGCACATACATACAGTAAAACAGGAAAATACACCGTTACTTTGACGGTAAAGAACGCCGCCGGAAGCAATACCGTAACAAAATCCAGTTATATAAGTGTTGCAGCTCCTCCGAAAGTTCCGGTTGCGGCTTTTTCTGCATTTCCTACCTCCGGAAAAACTCCATTGAAAGTTCAGTTTACTGACAAAAGCACAAACAGTCCAACTTCCTGGAAGTGGAGTTTTGGCGATGGAACCTATTCAACATCCAAGAATCCTTCACACACATACAGTAAAGCAGGAAAATACACTGTTTACCTGACAGCAAAGAATGCTGCTGGAAGCAACACGAAAACTATGTCTGGATATATCACAGTGAAAAGTAAGTGATCTAAGCAAGTGATAATGAAAATGAATAATCAAAATTCGCTATTGCTTAAGGCGAAATATTTTGAAAATCTACTAAATAGGACTTACGCTCTTGAGGAACAAAATAACACACTGGCAGGTCTGTCATAACTATTACGATTTAGATAGTTTGAAGTTTTATGCTATTGATTTCTCAGTTCAACTGCGTAAGTCCTCCTAAAGTGAATTTAATAACATACTTACCAGGGGTTTTTCGAGTGTGGCAATTAAAAAAAACTGGAGTACTTTTAGTTGCAGCAGTCCTTGCATTTCAAGTGATTGTAGGCAGTGCAGCAGCTACAACGTTTTATGTTGACGCAGGCGGGCAAGGAAATTACACAACGATCCAGGATGCTGTAAATGCCGCAAATGAGGGCGACACAATAATAGTAAATCCTGGAGTGTATTCTGAGAGAGTTACTGTAGAAAAGACTATGGTTATAAAAGGCGCTTCAGATTATCCAACGGTTGTCGATGGATTTGAGATAGATGCAGCCGGTACCCAGGTAAATGGGTTTACGATGAAAGGTGGAGTTTGGTTTGATAAGGGAGCCGGGTCCTGCATTGTCCAGAACAATAAATTTGAAGGCGCCGGTGTAAGTATAGGTAACAACTATGCCCATGGAAATCAGACTATAACGAATAACGTCTTTACGGGCAGTTCGGCCGCCATATCAACGTATGATAGCATCTACAACAAAATTATCGGAAATGAGATTCAAAATTGTGGTACAGGTATAGAACTATTGTACGGTGGAGGCGGCCACGTCATTACCGGGAACAATATAACAAACTGTGATGTGGGTATAAAATTATCTGATGAATCTGCTACAATTTATAATAACTACTTTAATAACAAAGTTAACCTGCAGGCAGCAGATGAATTTGCATCGAGCTCTCTAAACACTACCAAAGCAAAAGGTTCGAACGTTATAGGTGGTCATTACATCGGCGGGAACTTCTGGAGTACGCCTTCGGAAGATGGATTTTCTCAAACTCATTTAGACATTAATGGTGACGGGATCGCTGAGGAGCCTTACAATATAAATGAGCGAAATATTGACTACATGCCTTTGGTAACTCCCAGGGTCGAGCCAGCACCTTCATTTCCGGTCGCAAATTTCAAGACAAATACCAACCAGGGCCCTGCTCCTCTTTCTGTTACGTTTACCGACCTTTCTGAAAATATAGTTTCAAGGAGTTGGGACTTTGAAAATGACGGAAATATTGACTCTACAGGCAAAACCGAAGTTCATGTGTATACTGTCCCAGGAACATATACTGTCAATCTTACCGCTACCAACGAAGTTGGAGCAGCTTCTAAACTTGCCACGATAACTGTTACAGAAGCCAATGGAAATAATTCCGGAAATAATGGAACTGAGAACAACGGAACGAGTGGAGATAACGGAAGTAACGATAACGATACGACTGGTGGGGCTTCTTCCAGTGGAAGCGGTGGAGAAAGCGATCATCACAGTAGCGGAGGAAGTGGCCACAAAAGCAGTGGCGGTGGAGGTGGTGCAGGTGGATCCCCTGAGCCTCAAAAGAATGTTGACGTAAAGGAACTCTCCCAGGCATTTGTCACGAGTGGAAAGACAGTACAGTTTGATTTCACAAAAAATGCAACCTGCGTTGTGTATGTGGCCTTCGATTCAAAAAAGACTCTTGGAAAGACCACAACGATTGCTGAAATGCTGAAAAATAAATCTTCTCTGGTCTCCGAACTTCCGAAAGGTGAAGTTTATAAGTCCTTTAACGTGTGGGTCGGGAACGGTGGAATAGCTTCAGAGAAGAACATTGAAAACCCGACAATATGCTTCAAGGTTGAAAAGTCCTGGCTGGAGAATAATAGTATAGATCCGGCATCAATCACCCTCAACTGGTATAACGATAAAAAATGGGAACAGATTCCGGTTAACGTTTCAGGGGAAGATGCAAATTATCTGTACTTCACAGCCAATGTTTCCGGATACTCTTCTTTTGCAATAACGGGCAACTCAAAAAGTGCTTCTTCACAGGGAACTTCTGAGCAACAGGAAGAGAATTTGCCCAGCATTGGATCAGTAAGGCTGACCAGTGACACTAATGACACTGTAATAAAAGGAGAACCTGAAAAGAGTGCTCCAGGCTTCGAGCTTGTTTTTGGAGTTGCCTGTTTGCTTGGCATATTCCTTTACAGACGGGAGAAATGAGGTGAAGGATTCGTCCTTCATCACTTGAATATATTAAATTATATTTTTAATGAAAATACGGAAAGGGAATAAATGAAAACTAATAAAAAATTATGTTCGATAGCTTTAGTGTCAATGGCTATGATATTGTTTTTGATTATGATTTCATCTACGGCATCGGCAATTCCACTCACGATTACTGAAACTCAGATAACTACTGATAGTTCAGATCAGTATTCTCCTACAATTTATGGCAATAGGATAGTATGGGAGGATCTGCGCAATGGAAATGGTGATATCTATATGTATGATCTCTTTACTTCCAAGGAATCTCAGATAACTACCAATGAGTCATACCAGATGAATCCTGCTATCTACGATAATGTAATAGCGTGGGAGGGTGGTGATAACAATATCTACACGTACGACCTTTCTACATCCACTGAAACTCTAATCTCCACACGCTGGTCAATTAAGGAGTCTTTAAAAATTTATGGTAACCGAATAGTATGGTCTGAGACTCCCGATCTCGATTATTGGAATATAGGCATGTATGACCTTTCGAACTCTACATATTATCAAATTACTGACGATAAATCATCTAAGTATCGATGTGATATCTATGGAGACAAAATGGTATGGACGGATTCACCATCCACAAGTATTTATATGTACAATATTTCTACTTCTGAAAGCAAATTTATCACCTATGGATACGATGCTGCTATCTACGGCGATATAATTGTGTCTAGTAGCAGTGATATCGTCATGTATAACCTCTCCACTTCCGAAAGAACTAGGATAACCTCCTCTATGGGACTTTCAGGTATATCGTCTCCTGCTATCTACGCTGATAGAATAGTGTGGATGGATAAACGTAACGGAAACTGGGATATCTACATGTACAATCTCTCTACCTCTCAAGAGATTCAGATAACTTCAAACAAATCAGACCAGTTGAATCCTGCTATCTATGGCGACAGAATAGTGTGGGAGGATTTGCGCAATGGAAATAGAGATATTTATATGTGCACTATCTCCGAAAATGAACCACAACCAGTGCTTCCTGTTGCAAACTTCAGTATTAATGTAACCAGTGGCAATGCTCCCCTTTATGTACAGTTTACAGACTTATCGGAAAATGCAACTGGAGTAAATTGGGACTTTGACAACAACGGAGTAATAGATTCTACAGATCGAAACCCGGTTCATACATATACAACTCAGGGAGTTTATACTGTTAATCTGACAGCAAGTAATGAATATGGCACCAATTCAAAGTTATCTACAATGACTGTTTTGGAAAAACAAGTTATCCCAGATGCTGATTTTTCTGCAACTCCGACATCAGGCAATGTACCTTTAAAAGTAAAGTTTACCAGCACAAGTACAGGATCACCAACTGAATGGAAATGGAATTTCGGTGATGGATCTACTCTAGTAACTGACCAGAATCCAGAACATACCTATTCAAAAGCTGGGGTTTATACGGTGAAACATACTGCAATTAATGCATATGGAAGAGATACTGAAATTAAAACAAATTAGTAACTACTCAGATATTCTTTGAAATACTACAATTTTTCCTCTTTTCGAGGAAAAATTGCATATAAATTGAATCTTATTTTAATCTTTATTATGCTTACACGTGAAGAGATTCTTGTTATCTATGAA
>Ga0209639_1000171_pt1 | contig 100650 bp, 102 predicted proteins | sample EPASupsiteHSE605_FD_187268 | JGI IMG/M metagenome (GOLD analysis project Ga0209639, IMG submission 187268) | Bioremediated contaminated groundwater from EPA Superfund site, New Mexico - Sample HSE6-05 (SPAdes) (version 2) | ecosystem: Environmental > Aquatic > Deep subsurface > Groundwater >...
TCAGAGGCCACCTTTCCTTGAAACGTGATGCCACGTCTCAAGATTATCCGGTATTAGCCCTCGTTTCCAAGGGTTGTCCCGGTTTTATGGGTAGGTTACCCACGCGTTACTCACCCGTCCGCCACTAAAAATTTCTCTAAGCAAGCTTATTGAAATTCTCCGTTCGACTTGCATGTGTTAGGCACGCCGCCAGCGTTCGTCCTGAGCCAGGATCAAACTCTCCAAAAAAAGTTATTTCACTTCTCGTTTGAAAAAGATGATTGACTCATGATTTATTTTGAAACTCTTGCGAGTCTCTCTCATTGGCTGTCCTTGTTGTTTAGTTTTCAAAGACCATTTAGTCTGTGACCCGTTTGGGCCGGAACTGTATATTAGCATTTTCAACTCGCGTTGTCAATAACTAATTTTCAGTAAGTATTTGATCTAGGTCCTAAGTATTTCTACTTTGCACTTCGATCGCTGCGCATCTTTGTGGCACTCAGTTATAATACCATTTTCGGCATATGCTGTCAACTAATATTTTAACTACCATTGCTCTTGCGATCCACTCAATTAAGCAACTTTAAATATGTATCAACACACGTGCCGTCAATCAATATTTGAAGAAAACAAAAGAGCCCAATTTCTAAGGGGTTTGTACTATAACGTAGCATTTGCATTTATAATATTTTTATACTCTGAATAAATTCCGCATTGATAAGTTCGTTACCTTTTTTTGTTTCTACTTCAAGCCAATTTTCATTGACACCTATCATTGTTCCTTTGACATTAGTTCCAAAAGTTCCTGTAGATACCTGGCATTTCTTGCCGATGTATTTTTTGATTAGCTCGTTTGTCATTTTTACAACACCTTTCCTCTTCCTAATTTTTAATAGTACTGCCTTATGTAGTGTGCGTTGTTGAGGCAAAATGATAAAAATAAAATGAACAATGGCATGTAGATTGCAATCCAAGATCCTGCGTTCAATAGACCTCATCCTTCATTAATAGATTAAATGCCTTCGACCCAACTAACCACATACTCAGTGTCTGGTGGTGTACTAATGCTCCCTATATCACTAATCTGCCATTTTCCAGCGATACCTAGTTCTTTAGCAGTCAGTTCAAAATGACACATGGCAATGCCCATATCAACTCTTTGCAAATCATAAGCCATAAATTTAGCATAGCCCTTAGTATGTTGAAGGAAGAAATGACATTTATTAGTCTCCTTTACAATCCTCCACGGTTGCTTGTTGGATGCCGAGGGTGCAAGACGAAGCATTTCTAGAGGGATTTCGTATTTCCCGGCCTCCGACTTAGACAAGTGATGCCCTAAATCACTACTGAAGAAAAGCTCAGCCCATTCTTTTCGGTTTTTTGATCCAGCAGTAAATCTCATAGCAGAATCAATCAGACTCTTTCTGCCACTGGGATAACCGATTGGTGAGATACAAGGCAAAATCTCATAATCTTTTTGCTCAATTGCTTTACCAAATTCACTTTTCTTAAAAGTACCACCAAGCCAACAAGTGCCCAACCCCAAGGAGGTAGCATATAGAATAACCTTCTCTAAAGAATATCCAAAATCCTCAAGATCTCTTTCAGCCTTTTCGATCGCGGCAACAACATAGGACGATGCGCCTCTTATCACTCCATAAGTCCCAAGCTTTGCATTCGTTCCTTTACGAGCAATATCACTTTCAATGAGCCTAAATCTTATATTTCCTCCAAACGGCCCCTTAGAAATGGATAAAAATCCACGTAACTTTTCTTTTAGATCAGTCGTCAGTGGTTGCTCTAAATAAGTCCGGACAGAAATTCTATTTTTAACTATTTCAGTGATAGATGTTCCAAATAATTCTACATCCGACATTCAAAAACCTCCAATACTATTATTTGAGCCAACCACATTTTGTAAGTATCTCTCCATACCATTTGCAAGGGGTTTCAAAAGGGATACCTCTAGCACACTATTATAGCAAATTATGGATATTATAAAACCCTTTTTGACAAAGACTCTGTTTAATCTCTATGTTATGGAGAGTAAAACTCTTGAAAAAACTACCACACTTCATAATTAATCTTAAAAAATAGACTCCGGTTTAAAACCGAAGTCATCGTAAAAAGCATTTACTACTATTATTTTTCAGATTGGAACTAAGATACTGGAGTAGTAACTTTCTTCTCAGACTTTTTCTTCATTTTCTTCTGATTCTTAGGACTTTTGTCTCCCATATAAAATACCTCCAATCATACCTTAACTCTAGTATAACAAATGGAACATTTTTCCATACATAGATTTTCCTTCCATTTTATCCAAAAGGATCCCGTACCCATCCTAGACATCTTCATCATCCTCCCAAAATAGTTGATCGAGAGTTTTTCCCAATACTTTGCAGATAGAAATGCACAAATTAATGGATGGATTGTAATCTCCTTTTTCAATGGCATTAATGGTCTGCCGAGTTACTCCCGTGGCGTCCGCCAGATCTTTTTGTGACATGTCTTTAGCCGCTCTTGAAGATTTCAACTTCAAATTTTTGCTCATACTAACACCTCTAGTAATAGAGTAACATTTACTTATCTATATGTCAAAATAATTATACATTATGTATGATTATTTTGGTACAAAGGAAAAAATTTAACTCCTGGATGATCCAGGAGCTCTTGACAAGGTCTGATCTTATTTGTTTACGACTAAGGGAACATTATAATGTCTACGAGATTTGATAATGAGTAATCTCACTTGGAATCCACATAGAAAGGGTTGCTAATTACCACATGGCAATATGGCCATCCGCCCTTGGCTCAGTGCCACCGGTCAATATTCCATCTGTAGTTCTCCAGATCATTTGACCGCGTCCAAAACTAGATGTATCCATCGACCATTTGATGTCATGTCCCTTACGGACAAGTTCTTGGGCAATATGCTCTGAGAATGAATGTTCAATCTCAATGGTATTCCCTTTAATCCATTGCCAACGAGGTGCATCAAGGCTTGCTTGAGGATTCAAGTGATAATCGAGAGTGTTCATGATAACTTGGACATGTCCTTGTGGCTGCATAAATCCTCCCATGACTCCAAAGGGGCCAACTGCCCTGCTACCTTTAGTTAAGAATCCCGGAATGATGGTATGGTATGGTCTCTTGCCCGGTTGAAGACAATTAACATGGTTAGGATCCAGAGAAAAATTACTTCCGCGATTATGAAGGGAAATCCCAGTCTCTGGGACGACCAATCCAGAACCAAATCCCATATAGTTGCTTTGAATAAACGAAACCATATTTCCCTCACCATCGGCTGTTGCCAAATAAACCGTCCCCCCTTTCGGTGGGTTTCCAGGTTCGGGCTGAAGTGCTCTTGCTCCAATTAGATTTCGGCGTTCTGCTGCATATCCATCCGAAAGAAGACCTTCGATATTTAATGCCCTCTGAGATGGATCTGCTATGTATTTCTTCCCGTCAGCAAAAGCTAGCTTAAGGGCCTCGATTTGCAGATGATAGGAATCTACACTCTCTTTCATCTTAAAGTCAAACCCTTTTAGAATATTTAGCGCTATCAACGCGACCAGTCCATGTCCATTAGGGGGAATTTCCCAGACCTCATACCCACGATAATTTACTGAGATCGGTTTTACCCATTCTGGCTTGTAAGCCGCTAAATCAACTTTTCTCAGAAAACCACCATAACGTTGCGAAAATTGATCGATCTTATCAGCAATGTCTCCAAAATAGAACGATTGGGCCTTTGATTCAGCAATAGATCGTAGCGTGCGAGCATGATCTGGAGAACTCCAAAGCTCCCCGATTTTTGGGGCACGTCCTTGAGGAGCAAACGTCCTAAACCAGTTTTCAAACTGCTCACCTTTAAGATCGTGAGCGTATTGGTTAAAGGCAATCGCCCAATTTCTTCCGACCGTCGGAGAAATTGGGTAACCATGTTCCGCATATGTTATGGCAGGTGCCATAACTTCGGTTAATGGAAGCTTACCAAAACGGTCAGATAATTCAGCCCAAGCTGATGGCGCACCTGGAACGGTGACAGGGTGCCATCCATAGGTTGGCATTTCTTGATACCCGGCATCTTTCAAGGTTTGCAAAGTGAGCAGTTGAGGTGCAGTACCACTGGCATTGAGGCCGTAAAGTTGACCCTTTGACCAGACTAAGGCAAAGGCGTCCCCTCCAATACCGTTCGAGGTCGGCTCCACGACCGTCAGACATACGGCAGTAGCAATTGCTGCATCTATCGCATTTCCGCCTTTTCTTAAGACAGATAACCCCGCTTCTGCAGCAAGAGGCTGGGAAGAGGCCACCATACCGTTTTTGGCATAGGCAGTCATTCGGCGTGACGCATAAGGATTATGAAGTGTGTCAAAGTCGAGCATCCAAGTATTCCCCCTTTTAAATAGGTATTTATATTCTACTCTTGTAATTAATACTGGGCAAATACTTAATTCTTTATAATAATCATGGTAATAATATAATATTGATTGGGCAAAACTCTTTAATTTAGATTTGATTTGTCATACTTTTGACACATATCCTGGTTATAATTCAGTCATAAGGTCAAATCAAACTAATCGAAAAGGAGCGAATGCATTATGAAAAAAATGAAAACGTACATTGTAGCCGCAACAATAGTAGGCCTTTTAGGGGTAACAGGAACGGCCTTTGCTGCAGTAACTGGTAAGACGCCAGCTGAAATTACTGCAGGTTTAACTGGTAAAACAGTTGAACAAGTCACCGCAGAAAGAGTAACAGGAAAGACCTATGGCACAATAGCAAACGAAGCAGGTAAGTTAGAAGAGTTCAAAGCACAAACCCTTGAGCAGAAGAAAGCAATCCTTGACCAAAGAGTCGCGGATGGCAACCTTACTCAAGCTCAGGCAAACGCAATCTATAAGTCTTTAGAGACAAATCAAGCCACCTGCGAAGGAACAGGTAGTGCCGCTATAGGGAGAAGTGCAGGAGCTGGATTTGGTATGGGACAGGGTCAAGGAATGGGCCAAAAAGGGAGGAGTACAGGGCAACGTACTGGAGGCGGCTTTGGGGGCGGAATGGGTAGTGGAACTCGTCTAAACTTCTAATAAGCAGACTTTAAAGCGAAATACAGCTAGGAAACTATGATGTTTCCTAGCTGTATTTCGCTTTAGATCATACGTCATTCGCAACCATTATCTCATTCAGTCTCAATGTGGGAAGAATTTCGGCTTTTCATCAACTATTAAAGAGCTTCCCCTAAACAAATTCAAATACTACGCAATAGAAATTATCTCCTAGTGAATATTTATCTATTGTATTTAATCCCTTACTATTGACTATTTCTTCAACATACTCTTCCGATATCCTATGTTCAACAGGCGGACCCATTGGTGTTTTTCTCTTATGAAACTCGACTATTATAAGCTTGCCTTTTTGCTTTAAAATTCTCCTTATCTCATCAATCATTAATTCCTTATTGTCTAGTTCATGCAATACCGTTACCATTATCGCCATATCACATTTATTATTATCTAAAGGAAGTATAGAAGAATCGACCTTCTTAATTCTAAGGTTTGAAATATTGCGTTCAATCATTCTCTTTTTGAGTAATTCTATCATACTATCTGATACTTCTAGCGCGTAAATATCATTGTTACTAATCTCAGTAGCCGGAAATGTAAATACACCTGTACCAGAACCAATGTCACATAATATCATATTCTCTTTAAATCCTGCTTTGATCAATAAATTCTTTGGATTAAGTTCTACAACCCTTACCTGGTTTTCTAATTTATTGATTTGAATATCATTCATCAAAAATACATCTCCTTATATTTAGAAATGAGTGAGATAAACCACCATCACTTATAAAATAAAAAGTTAAGTGATAAGGGTTTTTTTATATGATAATTAGGCGAAAATATGGTAGTGTAGAGAGAGTATTTTTGATCCATATGATTACGCCAAAATTAAAATACAAAAGAAATGTTGTGGCAATGTGAATAGATTGGAACTAGCGATATGAAGTCATATACTACATACCCGATTGCTGAGGAGCATCAGGGGCTTACGGTTGAGGTCTACCTAAAACAGGTTCAGAAGTATTCAGGAAGAAAAATTCAGAAGCTAACCCGACAAAAGGGAATTTTGCTGAACAAAAAGCCCGTTTTCTTACAGAAGAAAGTTAAAATGGGAGATGTTTTGCGTATACTGTCCCTTGAAGACTTGTCCTACGGAGTTGAACCGGAGTCAGGACCAGTCGAAATATTGTATGAAGATAGCTATCTAATCGTATTGAATAAACCTTCTGGTCTATTAGTACACCCGTCGAGCCAAACTTCCAGGGGTACCTTAAGTAATTACCTTGCCTATTATTATCAACAACAGGGAGCAATCTGCACTGTTCGTCCGATACATCGCCTGGACAGAGAGACTTCGGGTTGTGTTGTATTTGCCAAAGACAGCCATACCCAAGCCCTATTAGATAACTTTATGAAAGAGGGAAGTCTGAAACGCACTTACCAAGCCGTGGTTCAAGGGATTCTAGACCCTCCAGCTGGAACTATCAGTGCGCCAATCGGCCCACATCCTACCATGCCGAACCGGCGTGCGGTAGATCCAAAAGGGGACCAGGCTATAACCCATTACAAAACTGTTCAGACCTTTACAGAAGCTTCCCTGTTAGAACTAACTCTAGCCACTGGCAGGACACATCAAATCCGTGTTCATTTCGCTCACGTCGGGCATCCAATAATCGGAGACAGGATGTATGGAAAAAGTTCAGCACTCATAACAGGACAAGCCTTACACGCCTCTTCTTTACATTTCTCGCATCCGGTTGAGCAACGTGAAATTGAGGTTAAAGCTCCGTTTCCAATTAATTTTTTACTAGTCTTAGAAAGTTTATTGAAGTTAATATAAATTGTGCCAATAAATAAACTGCAAGCTCGCAAAGCATAACCCAAACCCCATTACTGGAACAGATAAACAAGGTCCAGCAATGAGGTTTTTATAAATTCTGTTAAACTAGTACAATCTAAGTTTCTAACTAATTGTTTATTCGGCTTAAAGCAACATCCAAGGCCTCTTTAACTGTCTGTGCATAATCCAGTTTTGTACTTTTTCTTTCATCTAAATATGCTTCTTCATAAGCCATAGTCCTCACTCTATTAGCCCATCCACCTGATGGTTCTAGAATCACAACTGGTTTTAGGTTCAGATAAGCAGCAGATAATTCGCCCAGTGTACCATTGCCCCCACCCACCATTATCAGGGCATCCGAAGAATGAACGAGAATCAAACTCCTGTAATCAAAGCTTAATCCCGTATTAATAGGTATGTCTATATATTTATTCGCCCTATCCATTGAATCTCCCGGCAAAATCCCTACTACTAACCCATTAGCCTCTTTGGCACCTTTAGATGCAAACTCCATTACTCCGTTTGTACCACCTGTTAGGAGAATTGCGCCTCTTAGAGCAATTTCCCTCCCTATTTCTTGCGCCATTTGTTGCAGTTCAGGAGATATATCCCCCGACTGTCCAATAACCCCAATACGTATCATTTTTTGCTCATCCTTTCAACAATCATGTAACTCTTGTTTAATATGTTACTTAGAAGAAGCATTATGCTAGTGAATTTTCGCCCCAAATGGAATGAGGCCAAGTTTAGCAAATTTGAAATGCTGAAGCCCAAAAGGTATACCTATAATAGTTATACAAAAAATTGCACCTATAACAAGATGAGCTATGGCAAACTCCCATCCAAAAACGATTAGCCAAATAATATTAAAAATTAATCCGCCTGCACCAAAATGTCCAAGCTCTATTTCTTTTCCAAAAGGCCACAATACAAATAACGAAATCTTGAAACATTGAATACCAAATGGTATACCAATGACTGTAATACACAATAGTAACCCTGCCAAAAACCAGACAATTGAAGCTAGGATACCTCCAAATAATAGCCAAATAATATTGCCGATGAGATTCATGTCGACCTCCCTCTTATTTAGGCATCATTGTCTGTAGTATTGGTAATCCATAATAAACAATTGCAATAATAAGGGCTATAGTAATAGCCAATTTGAATAATTTCTTAAGAATAAATCCCACAGCAATAATCCCTAAACCTCCGATCAGTATTTCTTGAAACCCAAGCCCCATAAAAAAACTCTCCATATTTCTTATCTCTCCTTATAAATTCAAATAAATTTTTGAGGAAAGAACCTATTCTAATGCTTTAGTCAATGCACATTCCTAAAATACAAAGACCCCAAGATAATGTCTTACAATAATGTCTTCACAAGCTGTAATTGATTCATAGGAGTTCCGACATCTAGCCTTCCCAATTCAGGTCTACCAAAAATTCGAGCATTCTCATGCGTGGTCATACGGTAGACCTCTAGCTTTGGAATTCCTGTCTGAACCATCCATTCCATCTCATCATATAGGCTCTCTGCGTGAGGCACTTGATAAGCACCGGCATCTGTACCGACACCCAGTCGAACGTTTAAACGATAGGCCTCGTAGATTTTAGCTTGGTGAGTCTCAAGAATACGTTTCAAAGTACCAATTTCATGAGGGGAGTAACGATCGGATGGATATTTCAAAATATTTCCTATCGGTGCAACTGTTGGAACCCAAGCAATGCTTTTTTCTCTCATCTGCTCAAGATCTCTGGTCGTCATATAATATCCATGTTCAATCGAATCCACACCGGCCGCAATGGATAACGGAATTCCCTCTTCCCCACTTACATGAGCCATGACATGTATTCCACGCTCATGAGCCGCCTCGACCAACTCACTCAATTCTTCAACTGTCCACTGAGTTGGCCCGACTCTCCGAAAATCATCAAACCGAATTATTCCCGTAACGATAACTTTAAGTTGGTCAAGGCCTTGGTCGAAGAAATCAATCTCCTTTTCTCGCCAGTCTAAAAGATCTTTAAAGCCTCGACCAAGAAAACGGCCATACATTCCCGCTCGACCTACGGCCTCGTGGACAGATATAACCTTAGGTCCAGGCCATACTCCTTCTTTGACCTTGTTTTTTGCCTTCCAAGAAAAGCCTGGTAAGTCACCGCCATCACGAATAGCAACAATTCCTCTCTCCAAATATCGCTTTAAATACACTTTAATGTTATCCTCTATCAATGAAGGCTGGGCCCAGTTTTCCAAGCACTGATAAAAATCAAGGCTGTCTAAAGCTAAATGCACATGGGCATCTAACCACCCAGGTAAGAGGAAATAGGAATTCCATTTCAATAATGGTTGAGGGTAACTCTCTAAACGACTTATAGACTTCAAAAAAGTGACCTTGCAATCCTTCCATTTTAAAAGCACTGGCTGATAGCACATACCCCGTTCGGGGCTCCAATACCCAGCGATGATCGATTCTCCATCCTCAGGAATTTCCAAAATTTTTCGTTCTGTACTACACGAAATGTACATCGACCTATTCCAACTCCTCTCCATCTCAAGGGATAAAGAAAATTGGCTAGTGCCAAGACTTTTAGTCACGGCAGCCGCCTTAATTACGCTGATCAAATGTTTTTCTGTATTCCTACTAGATAACTATTACCTAAAAGAGCAAGAGGCACCCCCGTTAAGGGTTTAGCTTCTTGCTCTTATTTGCTCGTATAAACAAGATTAACTTGTCCCACTATAATTTTCTCCACAAGCTTTTTACTCGTGGCTAAAATGTGATCTGGGCACTTAAGTCTTATTTTAGTTCTTCGATCAAAGCCTTAAACCCAGGTAATGCATTCTTAATTGTTTCATAAGCAACACAATAAGCAATTCGGACATAGCCCGGGCATCCAAATGCAGATCCAGGAACTATTAGGATATTTTTCTTATTGGACAAACTACAAAATTCAGCATCATTTTTAATGGGGGATTTGACAAACATGTAAAATGCACCTTCAGGCTTAATACATTGGTAACCAAAGGATAAGAGGCCTTTGTAAAGAAGTTCCCGATTCCTATTGTAAGCCTCAAGATCCACCTTTGCATCTAAGCACTTTGCAATAACGCGCTGGAACAATGCCGGAGCATTGACGAAACCTAAAATGCGATTAGCAATATTCGCTGCGGAAATAATATTTTCGTAATCAGCAGCCTGATCTGGAATCACCAAATAGCCTATTCTTTCGCCAGGTAACGAAAGGGATTTGCTGAAAGAGTATCCGACGATCGTATTCGCATAATATTTTGATATGTACGGCACTTCAGCCTGATCATAAGCAAGCTCACGATAGGGTTCATCAGAAATTAGATAAATATCTGTTCCAAATTCCTTTTGCTTCTCCCTCAGTATTTCTGAGAGCTTGATAATAGTATCTTCTGAATAGATAACACCTGTTGGATTATTTGGAGAATTAATAATAACTGCTTTAGTATTTAAGGTGATTTTCTTTTCAAATTCTTCAAGATTAGGCTGAAAATCAATAGTATTTGGAGATATAACAACTAATTCACCCTCATAGTTTTTGACATAGCTTCTGTATTCTCCGAAAAAAGGTGCAAAAGTAATGACCTCATCTGTTGGATTAAGTAAGGTTTTTAAAATAATATTTAACCCGCCAGCAGCACCAACGGTCATAATAATATTATTTTCAGTGAAAACGGTACCATGTTTTTCATTAAGAGATTTAGCAATCGCAGCTCTAACTTCTTCATACCCTGAGTTATTCATATAAGCATGAATACCTATTGAATTTTCATCATTAACTATCTCTAAAATTGCTCTTTTAACATCTTCAGGTGGTTCGACATTAGGGTTTCCAAGGCTAAAATCAAAAACATTTTCCGCGCCATATATTCCTGCTAACCTTTTTCCTTCCTCAAACATAGCGCGAATAACAGAACTATTTTGTACCTGCTCATGCATTTTTTTTGAAATCATACAGATCAAACCTTTCTTCTATAACTAATATTTAGAAAAACAGAGCACAAGTCAAATATTATTATGGAAAAACACTAATTCATGATTTCGATAAAAAATTAGATAATCCTGCCAAAGCTGTACAGATTATTTTATAACTGCGGCTTTAAGCTTCTTTACGCTAAAGAAGCTCTTGCTCAATATCTTTATAATCAGCGTTTTTTTGTTTCAAGCCACTAATATAATAAATAATTGAGGTAAGGAAAGCTGTTGACATTTTAACTAAAAGATCGATCAAAATGTCTTCAAGTCCACCTTTTACCATGTTCGTCTTAAATAAGTAATCCCCTATAAACTCAAACATTTCCCATATAGTGCCTAGCGCAATTGCATTGCTAAACGCAAATATTATAGTGAATAATGTAAATTGCTTTTTTGAGATTGCTTGTCTCTTTATAAAAGTCCCCCTAATTAAAAATAATGCTACTATAACAGCATAGCTCCCAAATATTGCATGAAGAAGTAAATCCCACCACCAAAATATTAAATAGAAATTCCTGATTTCCCCCAAATATTGTGCAAGAAAAATGAACACTAGCGTTATTGCTTGAAAACTAGAAGGTAGCTCTATGTTCTTGAGGTTAGCATTACGGGTAATTATAAATGGAAAGGTCATACATACAATAGCGAGCAAAGACAAACCTAAATCCTTCCACCGTCTCGCTGCAATGTTTAGGATAGCCGTAACTATTAGAATTATCTCAAATGTAATAGCAATTCCAAGTGATAGCTTACTGCTTTGATTATTCATTAGATAAGACTCCTTCCGAAGGGAATCTTGTGAACTTTTAATTCTCAACTCCAAATGATTCACGCATTAGTTGCCAAGTCCCATTGCGATAGGTATTTGTTAAAACTCCCAGGGATGCCATAATGCAATCTTTATCTATCATTATTGCTATGCCATCTTGTGTAAACAAAGCACCGTCCATAGCTTTAACGGTTTCCCTCAAAACATCAATTCCATTTGGCAGCTGGGTGAGTGCCACACCGGTTCCAATGATCCAACGAATCCGTGTTAAATTCCGTCCCTCGGCGCTCGTAACGTTATCCCTGGCCCCGCTATAATTTCTAAATTTTACACTATGCCGTTGTAGCGCTATTGATATCGCTGCGGCGGCTAACTCCGCGCTAAGGGCCATCTCTTCAGGGGTTTCTGGCTGAAATTTTAATAGTTTTTCCCACTCTTGACCATGATGCTCCTTAATTTTGTTTTCACCTAAAAGTTTCACTAGAGACGAAGCATTAATAGTAACACCAAGATCTTCTCCAACAGTTCGTTGAGCCAATAGTTCCGACGTTACCGAATACACATTCGTCGACGCACCTCCAACATCAATCACTAAAACATCTCCTACTTCTTCATATATCAGTTGGGCTGCCTTCATGATTGCTTCAGGAGTAGGCAATATCCCTCCATTTATATATGCCTTATTAACCTCCCGCACAGTGCTCTGTGAATGCAACGAACTCGTAACATAAAAAGGGATCTCACCTAAAGAACCAACTGGCCCGATATCTTTCTCTAAGTCTCTAATAGCAAATTTTAATCCTATTCCAACATCCCCATTGAGTACTGTCGTCGGAGAAATTCCTTGCCCAATTATCAGAGGATTCTCCGAACTTAAATCACCAAAAGCATTCACAACCGTCGTCTCACTTCCAATTTCGGCAACTAAAACCTTTTGCATATTCGTGATCCCTCACTTTAGAATTCCTCGTATAGTATCGTGCCCCAAAAATCAAAAAGCTTGCGAATAAAACAGCAAAAGGCACTGCCTACATAAGACAGAGCCAAGTTTTATAATAAAATTCTGTGGTTACGCTCAAGGCGCAAGAAAACTCTCTGATATATCAAGCGCAGAGCTTTCTTACGCGCAATTTCAAAGACGGTTATATTTGGTACTACAACCAACAACTTGTACTATATTTTTATGTAGTCAGCATGTATACTTCACTGTACGAGGCCTTAAAGATAGCAAGCAATAGGAAAGGGGTAGTTCTAGTGAAAAAAAGTATTATGTTAATGACATTAGTGATAATAGCTATTATCGCCTCAGCTTCCGTAACCCAAGCTGCAACATTGAAGGTCGGATCAACAGGTTCAGAAATCCGTTTGTTGCAATCAGAGCTCCAAGCCTTAAATTATGACGTTGGCCCAGTGGACGGTATTTACGGAAGTAAAACAAAAGCTGCAGTTCAACAGTTTCAACGTGATAATAATTTATTAGTGGATGGAATTGTCGGGCCACAGACACAAGCAGTCTTAAACAAAGCAAATACTTCGTCCCAGGAAATAACTAACCAAATTATTAGTACAGCCAAAAGTTTCTTAGGTGTTCCCTATAAATGGGGAGGCACCACTCCTGCAGGCTTTGACTGCTCTGGCTTTACACAATATGTTTTTGCTAGCCAGAATATTACCTTGCCACGTGTTAGCATTGATCAATATGGAGTAGGAACTTCAGTAGCTTTTAGCGATCTCATTCCAGGTGACTTGGTTTTCTTTAGTCTTGTCTCAGGAAAGCAAGTAAGTCATGTTGGCATCTATATTGGAGATAATCAATTTATCAGTGCAACAAGTAGTAAGGGAATTGCTATTTACGGCTTTACTCCCTATTGGAGCAAAGCCTATGTAGGGGCGAAACGTGTCTATTAAGCCATTACCTCAATTTGACTTGAAAACCACATGTTAAAATAATTATAGAATACCACCGAAGTCGGCGACCTAGTTTCGATCAAAGTTAATACTTTCACTATATATCAAAGGCCACGCATTCGCGTGGCCTTTTCCGACTTCATTTCTTATAAAACTCAATTTCATTTTTTGCCATTTTCTCTTCCCAATCCATCTGCAACAAGGCTAAATCATCCTTATAATCGGTTTTTGTTTCATCTTTGTCATATTCGAGATTTTCTAGCACCTCAATGCTGAAGCTTCCTTCCCCATAATCTTTCCATTCCTTTTGTAACTCTCGGTTAGGGTATGCACCCAATTCCAATTTGAACTTGATGCTATTTAGGGTCGTTCTCAAATTTTGTGTTATTTCAATTAGACATTTATTATTGTGCTTAGACCTGATAATCAATACTCCCATATCCGGTTTCATTTGTAGATATTGTTGTTTCAACTCTTTCTTTCTGTCCATTAGTTAATATCCCATCTCTTTAAGAATCCTACTCAGAGTACTTAATCGTTCCCCCATAAGCTCATCATCAACACTGAGCGTCTGACTGAATAACTTTATATCTTCATTTATTTTTTCATTATCCGTACATACAGCAACTGTCATAGCGTCACCTTGTAAGCCCACCCTATCTATGACAGGATTTTCAGTATCATATAATTTTTCATATCGATAAGCTTCCCTGAAATGTAGTTTTGCTCTGCATACTAAAATTGCAAGATCTAGAACACGGTGAAGTGGTAATTCCTCTGACTGTCTTGACCATTTTTCTCCCGTATATCTCCATACTTTAGCTGATACATCTACCTTACCTCGATCATTCCACTGCGCTAAACCTAATGAAAGACCTTTTGCATCTGAATTATAGGCATATCTGCCATCAACATTTTCATAGTTCTCTGAAATAATAACTGGTTTATGCTTTAAAGTGGTTGGTATTTTCATTATCGCTACCTCCATAATTTCCAATAAATTTTACTAATCTAGTACATTAGTAAATTACTATATTTAGTATAGGCTTTCTACCCTGTAAAGTCAAACAACAAAAAAAGACCTCCACAAATAGTGACGGTCCGCTAGATCTACTCTTTCTTATATTGGAAACAGCCCGAAGCCTGCTCTAGTCGTTCCATATACTTCTTTAGTTTAATTATTTTCTTAGAAGTCTTCTGTAATCAAGTTGATCTCAAAACTAAACTTTCAATACTACTAGTTTAGTTCTATAAAAGGGAGGAAAATCCTTTTTGAATAAATGAAACTTATACAATTGGATTGAGGCTATAGGTGACGGCTTGCTAGACAAAACTATATTGGCCAGTAGAATCAAAGAGGCAAATGAAAAATCACGGCAAGCTGCCAAGTCAATGGACTATTCCCATCTAAAAAAGCGAATAGCAGCGCCGGTACAGATTACCGCTAGTACAGTCATCACGACGATCGGAAGTAAAACACTATTGATAGGTAAACCAAGCGAAGCTGCTTTCAGAAGTTTAATGCCCTGTGTCAGCGGCATAATATCAGCTGCTTTTTGAAGCGCTGAGGGCATTGCCTCGTATGGCAAAGTCGCACCTGAGAAAATGAGCATCGGAAAATACAAGATGCTTGCCAGGACGCTTGCCGTCTTAATGTTAGGCGCTATCCCTCCTACCAACAGCCCAATGCTGAACATTGATAGCATGACCAGAAAATATGCACCTAAGAATTGAAGCCCTGAACCACTCAATTGATAACTAAAGAAAACGGCTGCCGTCGCATAGACAAAGACGAGCGAAACAATGGAATAAAGTGCGTAGATGGCAACCTGTACTGCTAAAATGAGGGCGGGGCTAGTCGGCGTAACCTTGAACCGCTTTAAGATTTTCTTATGCCGGTAATCGGATATGACCAAGGGAAGACCCATGACCCCGCCCGCGCATATGGCGATCGTCGCCACAGCCCCGAAGGATTGCTCCAGAAAAGTATAGCCCGCCCCGTCAAACGCAGGTTTACTTCCGTAAATGATGCCAAGGATAACCATCACCATAACCGGCATGCAGATTGCAAAAATGAACATATCCATACCGCGCAGGGACAATTTGAATTCCGTTTTGAATAGGGTATTAAATGCTTTCATGCTCCTTTTCCTCCTCGTCTGTATACCAAAGATAGGCGTCCTCAAACTTTTCATAAGGGCTGGCGGCAACCGCTTCCCGCACGGTTCCGTGAAAAATACTTTTGCCATTTTTCAGAATCATGATTTGATCGCACAGGGCTTCCACCTCATCCATGAAATGAGAGGTCAAAAAAATGGTCAGACCTTTTGCTTTCAAATCAGCAAGATATTTCCAGACATCACGCCTCGCTCTGGAATCCAGCCCGGTGGTCAGTTCATCCAGGAACACGACCTCCGGATTCGAGATGAGTGCAAGGACAATGAACAAACGCTGCTTTTGGCCTCCCGAAAGCTCGCTTACTTGGCTTTTCGATTTGTCCGAAAGTCCAAATTGTTTTAATAAATCTGCGTAGTTCAAAGAGGTCTTGTAAAGAGACCGTGTGACCTCACAGAGCTCGGCTACCATTATTTTATCCTGGTAATTGGCTTCCTGGAATTGCACACCCACCCTCTCAAACAGTTTTTTACGGTTTGTTTGCGGATTCATCCCCAAAATAGATACAGATCCGCCATCCTGCTTTTTCGTACCTAAAATGCACTCGATCGTGGTGCTTTTCCCCGCACCGTTAGCTCCGAGCAAACCGAACACCTCGCCGCGGCAGACGGAAATATCAATATTATCGACAGCTTTAACAGTGGTATAGGATTTACTCAATTGATTTACCTTGATTGCTGTTTCCACGTGATAACTTCCTCCTTTTCTTTTCTTTGCAGAAAAAGAATAACACCGGAACAAAGTCTGGTGTTAAAGTGGAGGGTTTATTTGGAATTGCTTTTTTATTTGCTGGAGCTGTTCAAGCATGCCTTGCGCGTTTCTTTCGGCATATTGCAGGGAGGTAAGAAGCCTATCACATACGGAAATAATGTCGTCATCTTTCGGGGGTGTGTCAATCACCTCGCGTATATTTACCTGCGGATTGCCGGACAGAGCGCAGAGCATCCGCAGAATTGCCGCAAGGGAGTAATTTGCACACCGCAGGGAACGAATGATTTTTAGCCGGCGGATATCTTCATCTTTATAGACGCGATAACCATTCTGTTTCCGCTTGACCGTCAGAAGTCCGTTCATCTCCCAATTCCGCAAAGTGTCCATGGAAATTTGTAGATGTTCGGCCGTTTCTTTTCTGGTAAGACAGAGGCTGCCCGTTTCCGGCTGATTACCCGACAATAACCGCTCTGCAATCGCTATGGCTTCTTCGGCGTTCTCCTGTTCTGCTCTAATTTGCTGCAAATAATCCTCTGTAAGGCGAATCGCCCTGTCAAAATCTTTTGCTGCGGAGGTCTTAATAATATCAATTGCTTGTTTCCGCAAGCCGTTTTGTAGGACCTCCACCTTCAGGGCAGTTCTCGCAAACTTGATTTGCTCCATATGGAAGTCCGTAAAAATACGGTAGCCGTTTGTTTCACGTCCAGGCTTAGGTATCAGTCCAAGTTCCTCATAAAGCCGCACGGTATTAGGGTGGATTCCAATGCGTTGCGCAATTTCTGCAGTTTTATAGGTATTCATGTAATCAGACCACCTCCGATCTTTTACCTATTATAGCACCCAGTAAAAGTCTGGTGTTCCAGTGGAGGGTTCTAATTATAATTGATCATGTGGACTTTCTCAATCCTAGCTATACCTCCTTAAAGACGTTTCCCAATATCTCATTAACCTGACTCCGGCTGTCTTCCAGATGGATTCGTCCGATGCTGGGGCGCCTAACTTTTAAACTCCTGCCCTGCTGCATATCCAATGATTTCTTCTCCATTGACTTTCACATCATAAGCTGGAGTTCCAAATACTTCTTTGGTTTTAGTAAGGGAAATAGTCTGTAAATCGGGGATTTTCAGTATGACTATAATAGGTCGTAGTATTGTCTTTGATTTATTCCTAGTTAACCTTTTGGTTTTCCAGCCTCAATTAGCACTTGTTGCCTAGTAAGAAAAATTCCTCAATAAATAGCTTAGCGTTTGGTTTTCCATGGCTTTCGCATGAACAGGCACATGTAAAAACAAAAACAATACCAAAACCGCAATGAGTGCTGTAATAAACATCTATAAAGAATATCACTTCGATAGTAGTTATTGTTAGCAGTGCACCGCTAAACATGGGAGACACCAGCAAAACTAGTGATTGTAAAGTTCCGTTTGTCGCGTTCACTTTAGTAAGTTTTTCCTCCGGTACTATTTGCGGAAGGAAGGCTCTAATGCCGGCATTTGAACTGCAGAACCGAGCGCTCGTATGGCTGACATTACAAAGAGTAGCCATAGGGAATCATATCCGAGCAAAAATAATATGAATTGTTTCTAGACCCAAAAACACCACAAGTGCATTAATTCACTTACTTCCCATTCGAAAAAGTATAATGAGATCTTTAATAAAGTCATGAATATTAAGACTCTCAGGCTTAGCCTGATTATACCATTTTCGTACAGTTTCTATAATCCAGAGCGGAAGGGCTTTTTCATCAAATAGGTGGTAATATTCCGTATATCCTTCTTTCAAGTATTCCCACCTTTTATCGTTTCCCTCTTTCATATATTCAGAGACATCCAGAAGTTTAGCCCCGCCTTCGTGGAGGAGGATGTTTTTCAAGTGAATATCTCTTGGGTTTAGTCCTCTGCTAAGTACATAGTTTATCGCATTATCTACATCCTGAATGACCTGCATTGGTATATGAATACCTTTTAAAAGACAATCGTAAAGAGTTATTCCTTCTTCAAAACTAATTACAAGAAAATCTAACCCTCTGCCATAATACACGGGGAAATACCCCGAATGCCCTAGTTTTAGATAAACCTCATTCTCTTGTTCTAACTTTTCTAACTTGTCATTACTATACACTTTGAAAGCATAGTGTGGTACATATAAAAAACGAAATACTGCAGCGTCAGTCCCAACACCTATACACTCAAGTTTATTAGAACTCCCTTTTACTGTAACAAGCTCATTTCCGCCATTAGATGTGACCTTTAATTTACTTAATTCTCTCTCAGCAATATCCCACTCCATTTAGCACACACCCTTTATCTATTGTTGCTTCCTGCCTCGCAATTCCTTGCATTTGATATGAACTCAACAATTCATGAAAAGGTTAAGATTATCTTGTTATAGTCTGCTTAAAAGGCCGCCAGTAAATTGGCGGCCTTTAATTCTGCTTTATTATTTATAAACCCTTGTGCCATAGCCTGCGCTTGCATGCCAAGTCATACCATCTATATTACAATAACCTACTCAAAAGCAAAAGTCTACACAATAGTCTGAAGTTCTCCCCCTAATTTCAAGAGCTCTTCTCACCAAAGCTTTGAAATTCCCCCTACAAATACGTTTAAAATAGAAGGCCGCCACATAAAGGGCAGCCTTCTATTTCAATACCAGTTATTTTACTATTTGTCCATCCCCATAAACAATATATTTGATCGTCGTCAATTCTCTCAGACCCATTGGCCCACGGGCATGTAACTTTTGAGTACTTATTCCGATCTCAGCCCCAAAACCGAATCGTCCACCGTCTGTGAAACGAGTTGACGCATTTACATAAACAGCAGCTGCATCAATTTCTCTTAAAAACCGTTGAGCCCTTGTATAGTTTTCAGTGATAATCGTTTCAGAATGTTTGGTACTGTATTTGTAAATGTGATCTAGTGCTCCATCAAGCCCTGGCACGACTTTAACACTTAAAATGAGGTCAAGGTGTTCTGAAACCCAGTCTTCCTCAGTCGCAGGAACAGCATAGGGCAAGATTTCACTTGTTCTTGAGCACCCTTTAATTTCAACATGATGTTTCTTTAGCTCTTCCCCAATCAAGGGAAGAAACTCCTCCGCAATTGCATCATCCACGAGCATAGTCTCTAAGGCATTGCAAACCCCTGGATTTTGGGTCTTTGCATTTATAATAATGGGAATAGCCTTTTCATAATCTGCGTCTCGATCAACAAACGCATGACACATACCTGTTCCGGTTTCAATCACTGGTACGGTGGCATTTTGTACCACAGTTTGAATTAGCCCAGCACCCCCTCTGGGAATAATGACATCTACATAATCATTTAAACGCATCAGTTGCTGAACCCATTCACGATTAGTCTCTGTAATCAATTGGATACATCCAGACGGTAATCCACTCTCTTCTGCAGCTTCCGCAATTATTCTTGCCATGACTTTATTACTTTCTAAAGCCTCTGATCCGCCCCTGAGGATCACAACATTTCCAGATTTCAGACACAAGGCAGCCGCATCGACTGTCACATTAGGTCGTGCTTCATAGATCATCGCCACAACCCCTAAAGGAACACGAGTCTGCTGAATGCGCAAACCGTTCGGGCGCGTCCACACTTCCCCTTCTCCCACAGGATCTCGTAAAGCAACAACTTCCTTAAGAGATTGACTAATTTGTGCAATGCTTACTGATGTCAACCTTAAACGGTTAACAAGACTCTTCTTAAGCCCTTTCTCTTCGGCAGCTTGAACATCTAGGCTATTAGCCTTAAGGATTTCTTCCTCATTTTTTAGGAGCGCCTCAGACATTGAGATTAACGCATCATTTTTAGACTCCGTACTAGCAAAAGCCAATTGACGAGCTGCTTGTTTAGCCCTTTGCCCAATTATAATTAATTCCGGGTGAAACATAATTATTTCCATTCCTTTCGCTTCGCTCAAGGCACAAAACGTAATGAAATACGTTGGCTTTGAGCGAACTTTTTATTATCCTAACTCCTAGGAATAACAGTTAACTACAAATCACGCGGAGGTGAGTGGGCTGCTCCAACCTGGAGTGACCGCATAATTATATGTGTAGATTGCCTTTCCAAGCACAAATAAGTGTGTCTTCGAGCACGCAGACTTATCTTTGTTTAAACATTACTCGTTTATTGCCAGGCAATCAGTCAATACTGTTATCCCTGTAATCATTGAAAAGGAGTTCTCTTATGGCTTTAAAGATCGTTTACCCAGTCTGTTGTGGTATCGATGTCCACAAAACCTTCGTAGTTGCTTGTATTGCTACTACCAACAAAGGAGTTACCACCTACAAAAGCCATCGCTTTTCTACCTACACAAAAGGTTTGAAAGAGCTGTCACAGTGGCTTTTTAAAAACGACTGCATGGATGTTTGCATGGAATCCACCGGAAAGTACTGGATTCCCGTATTTAATATTCTAGAAGACTCCTGCAACATTGTCCTAGCTCATCCTAAATACGTCAAAGCTATCCGCGGTAAAAAGACTGACAAAAAAGACGCAAAATGGATTGCTGATCTATTCAAACATGACCTTATTGCTGGAAGCTTCATGCCCCCTCTTGCAATCAGGCAGCTTCGTGACCTTATGCGTTACCGCTTTAAACTAACTAACTTTTTGTCAAGCGAGAAAAACCGTCTGCAAAATTCTTTAACCGTATCCAATATTCAGCTTGGAAATGTCGTTTCTGATACCTTTGGCAAAAGTTCCATGAACATCATTAACAAGCTTTTGGAGAATCCTTTGGACAATAATTTCGACATAGAACCACTCGTTCACGCTTCTATGAAGGATAAACTTCCTGAATTAAAACTCGCCATTGACGGTTTTATCACGCCTGAACAAGTCGAAAAACTTAAGGTAATCAAGCAGCACTGCAAAGATCTCGAGGCACGAAAAGCTGATCTGGAAAGAATTATCCTTTCTCTTTCCGAGCCTTACGCAGAAGAAATTAATCTGATCTTAACTGTTCCGTCCTTTAAGAACATCTTTTCAGCCATCACTGTGATCTCTGAAATCGGTGTTAATATGGACGTGTTCCCGACAGCTAAGCATCTTTGCTCCTGGGCAGGGCTCACACCTACGAATAACGAAAGTGCCGGAAAGAAAAAGTCAGTAAGGATTTCAAGAGCTGGCTGTTATATCAAGCCGCTTCTAGTCCAGTGTGCAACCGCTGTAGTTAAAAGCGAGAAGCATCCTGAAATCCGCAACCGCTATTTGAGACTTAAGCAGCGTCGTGGTCATAAAAAAGCGATCATTGCTATTGCAAGAATGCTTCTTACCGCTATCTACAACATCCTGAAAAAGAAAGAATCGTATAATGCTGAATTATATAGAAAGTCAGATGTTCTTCCGGCAAATCGCGAAATTACGGTAGAACAAGCCATTATCTTAGCTAGGACCCAAGGTTATCGCATTCGCGCAGCGTCTTAATTTCTTGCAAATCCAGATCTCTTTTAGTCATCAACCGATGGCTTGCTTTGCTGTACCCACGTTATTGTGCTGGTACCTCAACTAATTATTTCAGACTTGTTACCTCCCCACTGCTAGAAAATTTTATAGGATAGTAGTATTTTGATTATTAATCTACCATAAGTGTCATATTGTCCCTGTGAACTACTTCTTCACCGTCAAAATCAGCAATGAGTTGATGAAGTTTCTCAGAATGCAGTCCCTTAACCGTCTGAACTTCATCATTACTCAACTCAACGACTCCTCTGGCAATCTCCTCTCCATGTGTATTGATAATCTTGACGATTTCTTTACGTTCCCAACTCCCCTCAGCGGAAATAATTCCTTTTGCCAGTAAACTTTTGCCTTCTTTCACAAGAGCGTTGGCTGCTCCGTCATCGACCTGTATACTACCTTCAGATAACCCGGCATAGGCAATCCAACGTTTCCGACCTGCAAGACGGTGCTTAACTGGCAGAAAATATGTTCCCTCAGGTCCTTGACCCTTGGTCAAGTTGATGAGTTCTCGGAGTCGTGTGAAATTCAAAAGGAGCATCCCAATTCCAAAACGGGTAGCAATTTTGGCGGCCCTTAGTTTAGTAACCATCCCTCCAGTCCCTATAAGGCTTCCTGCCCCACTCGCCATACTTTCAACCACAGAGACGTCTGCAACTTCTTTAATAAGCTGAGCTGAGTTATCCTTTTTTGGATTTGCAGTATACAAACCATCCACATCTGTCAAAATGACCAATAAATCTGCCCCGACAAGCCCTGCCACTAAAGCTGAAAGAGTATCATTATCTCCAAAACAGAGCTCATCTACCGCAACTGTGTCGTTTTCATTAATGATAGGCACGACTTGTAACCGCAGTAATTTCTCCAGAGTATTTTGGGCGTTTCTATAGTGCGATGCTTGCGCTAAATCTATACGAGATAATAAAACTTGTGCCCCAATGATACCATGATTTTTGAGATTTCGACTATACATCTCTATGAGCAACCCTTGGCCAACGGCTGCTAGGGCTTGCTTACCTGCTAAATCCCGAGGCCGAGTTTGAAGCTTCAGTTGTCCCATCCCTGCAGCCACTGCACCCGAAGAAACAAGAATACACTCTACCCCATCTTGCTTTAAAGCGGTGATGACTGAGACGATCTCATCGATCGCTCGCTCATCAATACCACCCTGTAGATGGTTCAAACTACTACTCCCTATTTTCAAGACAACCCTACGAACTTCATGTAATGTCACTCCGAATACTCTCCTTCCAGGTCCTCTGCGCGCTTTGCACAAGCCTTAGCTGCATTCCGAACGGTCTGAGCTAATTTTTCATCCATAAATACATTTATTGCTGCATAAGTCGTCCCATTAGGGGAGGTCACTTCTTCACGCAGTTTTCCCGGCGATTTATCGCTTTCAGCAATCATCTTTCCCGACCCAATCAAGGTTTCAAGTACTAATATTTCAGCTTCCTCTTCTCTAAGCCCTAATTCTACTCCTGCTTTTATTAAGCTCTCGGCAAATAGATAAAAATATGCAGGTCCGCTTCCACTAATCGCTGTTATGGCATTCATATTTTTTTCTGGAACCCACATAATCCGACCAGTAGCCGAAAAGATCTTCTCACCTATCTCGGCTTGTTCCTCTGTGACATTATCTCCACGTACCAATCCAGTCATGGAATGAAGTACTGCCATTGATGTATTCGGCATAACCCGGACCACTGCAACCCCTGGCAAGTATTTATAATAGAGCTTTAAGGGGACACCCGCTGCCACACTAATAACCAGCTTATCCTTTAACGGGAAATCCATTAAATCTTTTACCACAGCTTTAACATCTTTCGGCTTCACCGCAATAATCAAGACACGAGAATCTTCTACGAGCTCTTTCAATGTTGACGCTCTAACATTATATCGATCAATCAAACTTTGGAGACGCTCATGATTTAAATCAGTTACGCGAATCTCAAGTTCACTATTTTTCTTCTTAAGACCACTTATCATAGCCTCCGCAATATTTCCCCCACCAATAAAACCAATAGTTTGTGACATTCTAGTACCATCCTTTCCTAACTTTTCATCCTCTTGCACGCTTTAATTAACATGCCTCATCCAGCAAATTTAATAATTAATTTCTAACTTCCCAAAGCCCCTTACTTTCATGACCCCAAATGAACTCAAACGCGTCCCCTCGTTCCCAACCCAGTCGACCAGAAGCTAAGGAGACATTGCTAAGTGAACACATTAGTGGAGTTCAAGCTAAAGCGAGTGCCGATGCTGAAGGCATTATTTCGCCCAGGTTCACATCTTGCGCCACCCAGAGGTTGGCGAATTTCCTTCAGCATCCAACACGCCAGTGAACGGGAACGTGTGTGAACGTGCAATGGCCCCTTACTTTCAAGACCCCAAAAACCTCAAAAAAGGCCCCTTTCATCCTTATCAAGGACGAAAGAAGCCTTCCGCGGTACCACCTTTATTGCCAATGCCAACTCTATACTGCCAGATTGATCCAACAAAATTCCGTATAACGGTGGAAACCGTCCGATTCTTCATCAGAGCATCACGACTGGGGTTCTGATACCGTAGGTGGAAAAACTCTCAGCAATTGCTTTTCTCTCTGAACACCACCGTCTACCATACTGGGTCGATCTCATGCTTTCTATTATTAAGTTGGTTATACTCTATCGCACCAAACAAAAAATTTCAAGTACAAATCAAAATTTAGTACTTTAGTAAACGTTAAGCTTGTTATAAACTCAGCAACTGACCTATTTTAGTGCCTCTACTACAGCATTGCCCATTTCTCGAGTTCCCAGTACTTTGTCTCCTGGTTTTGCTAAATCAGGTGTTCTGTACCCCTCTTGCAAGACACGTTCAACCGCTTTCTCAATCTTCTGAGCCTCATCCTCTAATCCAAACGAATAGCGTAACATTAAGGCTCCTGAGAGAATCGTAGCTAAGGGGTTGGCAATATTCTTGCCCGCGATATCCGGTGCTGATCCATGAGCAGGTTCGTAAAGTCCTTTACTTCCGTTCAAGCTTGCCGAGGAGATCATTCCGATCGACCCCATAAGCATAGACGCCAAATCAGTAAGGATATCTCCAAACATATTTTCCGTAACGATAACATCAAATTGCTCTGGCCAACGAACCAATTGCATCGCTGCATTATCTACATACATATGGGTTAATTCGATCTCTGGATAACTCTTAGCAACTTCAAGCGTGATCTCTCTCCAAAAACGAGACGATTCTAAGACATTTGCTTTGTCAACGGAACAAAGCTTACCACGTCGTTTAGCAGCCATTTGGAAACCAAGTTCTACAATGCGTTTGATTTCTTCTTCAGTATAAATCAACGAGTCAAACGCACTTCTTGGGTTTGTTCCCCTTCCTTTCTCACCGAAGTAAAGTCCACCTGTCAGTTCACGAAGAACTACCAGATCAACATTCTTAACCACCTCAGTACGAAGAGTCGAGGCTTCCACTAACATCGGGAGCATTTTAACAGGACGAATATTGGCAAACAGACCCAAAGCTTTTCTAATCGCCAATAATCCTCCTAACTCTGGGCGTTGTGGAGCAGGAAGGGTATCCCACTTGGGCCCTCCTACAGAACCTAATAAAATCGCATCGGCTGCCTGGGCTGCTGCTAATGTTGCATCCGGCAAAGCCTTGCCCACTTCATCAATGGCGGCTCCACCAATCAAGCCATACTCAAAATTCAAACTGGTCGAATTATCTTTTAATACTGCTTCTAATACCTTTACTGCTTCCGGCGTAATCTCCAACCCAATACCGTCACCAGGAAGAACTAGAACGTTAGGCATTTTTTTTCCTCCCCTCAACGTAAGGAATAAGTCCACCAGCGCGTATCAATTCCTGCATAAAAGGAGGAAAGGAACGAGCTTGGAACTGCGTATTCGTCGTCTTATTCTCAATAATACCAGTCGCAAGATCTACTTCTATCTCATCCCCTGGAGAAATTCCGGCTACGGCTTCAGGGCATTCCATAATAGGCAACCCAATATTAAGAGCATTCCGATAGAAAATCCGTGCAAACGACTCAGCAATTACTACTTTAATACCACAAGCCTTTATGGCGATTGGAGCATGTTCGCGCGAGGAACCGCATCCAAAGTTTTTGCCACCAACCATAATATCCCCAGACTTAACTTCCTGAGCAAACTGTGTGCCAGCGTCTTCCATACAATGTGCTGCTAAATGCTCAGGAGTAGATTTATTCAAATAACGCGCTGGCAAAATAACATCTGTGTCAATGTCATGCCCAAACTTCCATGCTTTTCCCAATCTAGAACACCTCCTCTGGATGAGCTATTTGGCCTTTGATAGCGGATGCCGCCGCAACAGCTGGATTAGCCAAGTAGATTTCACTCTCCACATGCCCCATGCGTCCCACAAAATTCCGATTAGTAGTGGATACAGCCCGCTCTCCTTTGGCCAAGATACCCATATGACCGCCCAGACAAGGACCACAGGTTGGAGTACTTACAGCTGCTCCTGCATCAATCAAAGTCTCGATAATCCCTTCGCGCATAGCATCTTTCAGGATCGTTTGGGTTCCAGGGAAGACTAAGAGGCGAATTTCAGGGTGCACTTTCTTGCCCCGCAGTATTTCTGCTGCTAAACGAAGGTCTTCCAGTCGACCGTTCGTGCAAGATCCAATGACAACTTGGTCAATTTTAATTCCACTTGCCTCTTGAACTGGCTTGGCATTTTCTGGAGAATGAGGGTATGACACTTGTAAGGGGATATCAGCCACATTAAACTCCTGAACGTCAATATATTGAGCATCTTTATCACTATAGTACAGTGGATATGAACGACGTGCTCGCCCTTCAAGATAAGCAAACGTCTTATCATCAGGAGCAATGATTCCATTTTTTGCGCCAGCCTCAATAGCCATATTGCACATTGTAAAACGATGGTCTATAGATAAAGCTGATATTGCTTCACCTGTGAACTCCATGGCACGATAGCGTGCGCCATCAACACCCAATTTTCCTATCAAATAAAGGATAAGATCTTTTCCCCCGACCCACTTTTGGAAATCTGTCCCATGAAAGATAAACTTCATGGATTCAGGGACACGAAACCATGCTTCACCTGTAGCTAACCCTGCGGCTAAGTCAGTACTACCAACTCCAGTCGCAAACGCTCCAACTGCTCCATAGGTGCAGGTATGGGAATCAGCACCGATAATAAGGTCTCCAGGCAAAGTCAGTCCTTGTTCTGGAAGAAGACAATGTTCAATCCCCATACGTCCTACTTCAAAATAGTGCTCAATCTCTTGACTACGAGCAAAGTCTCGCATCATTTTGCATTGCTCAGCTGATAGAATATCTTTATTAGGAGCAAAATGATCTGGAACAAGAGCAACTTTAGTAGGATCAAATACATTTTTAGTACTAAATTTTGCGAATTCTTGAATTGCTACTGGACCTGTTACATCATTGGCTAAAACAAGATCTAGTTTCGCATTGATCAATTGCCCCGGTACGACGTTTTCCAGCCCTGCATGTTGCGCTAGAATTTTTTCTGTGATCGTCATAGACATGGCTCTTGCTCCCTCCTTTAACTGTGGTTTTCACCTTTAATTTCAATCCATCCACGTGTAAAGGCGCGATTTACAGCCTGGAGATAACCCCGTACACTTGCTTCAATAATATCCGTACTTACTCCACGCCCAGCAACCAGATTCTCTCCAAATTTTACTGTAACCGTAACTTCTCCTTGCGCATCTTCTCCACCATCAAGGGCTTGCAAGGAATAGTGACTCAGTTTACCCTGAGTTCCCAGTACTTTATCAATAGCTTTAAAAGCTGCATCAACTGGTCCATCCCCACACGCTGCATCTGCTAGTCTCTGTCCTTGATACATGATCCCGACAGTTGCCGTGGGAACTAAATGGGTTCCACTTGAAACCTGTAGATAATCAAAATTTATCTGATCGGCTTTCTCTTTTTGCTCATCCACTAAAGAGAACAAATCTGCCGTCGTCACTTCTCGCTTACGATCTGCTAACAGTTTAAAACGAGCAAACAGCTCTTCAAATTGGTTCTCCTCTAAATCAAGCCCCAGATCCTTCAGGCGTTGCTGAACCGCGTGTCGTCCAGAGTGTTTCCCTAAGACAATGGTTTCTACATCGATCCCAATGACGCTCGGCGACATAATTTCATAGGTGGATCTTTCTTTAAGCATACCATCTTGGTGAATACCAGATTCATGAGCAAAAGCATTCTTACCCACGATGGCCTTGTTATGCTGAATCATCATCCCTGTTAAACGGCTTACTAATTGACTGGTTCTGGCAAGTTCCGCTGTCACAATATTAGTTTCCACACCAAACTGGTCCCTGCGGGTGTGCAAAGCCATGACAAGTTCTTCTAAAGCAGCATTCCCGGCTCTCTCTCCGATCCCATTTACAGTACACTCCAACTGATGTGCCCCTACCCCGACAGCGGCAAGGGAATTGGCAACTGCTAGACCCAAATCATTATGGCAATGCACGCTGACTTTGACCTTTTCTATCCCGGCCGTTCGCTCCATAATTGCTCGCAAAAAGGCAGCATACTCTTCGGGTGTCGCATACCCCACGGTATCTGGAATGTTGAGTACGGTTGCACCAGCTTGAATTACTCCCGAGAAAACTTTGGACAGGAAATCCACATCGCTGCGCGAGGCATCTTCAGCACTAAACTCAATGTCACTAACTTTAGATTTTGCCAATCGAACTGCCTGAATGGCTTGTTCAAGAACATCTTCAGGGGATTTTTGCAATTTATAGTGCATGTGAATCGGTGAGGTGGCGATAAAGGTATGAATGCGCGGAGACTCTCCACTAGAAATTGCTTCCCATGCACGTTCAATATCTTTAGCGTTTGCTCGTGCAAGGGCTGCCACACTAACATTTCTTACTTCCTGCGCAATCCGGCGCACTCCCTCAAAATCTCCAGGGGAAGCAATAGGAAATCCTGCTTCGAGAACATTAACCCCTAGCTTACTTAATTGATGAGCGATTTGTAATTTTTCATCTGCGTTAAGTGCTACTCCAGGAGATTGTTCACCATCTCTAAGCGTAGTATCAAAGATCTCGATCCGGCGCATTACTTTAACTTCCTTCCAAACCCAAACTATATAACTTTACTATAAAAAGCATATAAAGAGAGCAAGTAAAGCGCATACTCTATTCGTGCTTTTTCAACCAACTCATCATTCCTCTGAGTTGCTCTCCAACTTTTTCAATCTGATGATTTGCTTCGTTACGGGTCATAGCGTTAAAGGCTGGACGATTTGCTTGGTTTTCCAGTAACCATGCTTTTGCAAAACGACCGTCTTGAATTTCTTCGAGCACTCGTTTCATTTCTTTACGTGTTTCTTGATTAATAATTCGTTTTCCGATAGTCATATCTCCATATTGAGCTGTATCAGACACAGAATATCTCATCCAACTCATGCCGCCTTCATACATTAAATCAACGATAAGTTTAAGCTCATGTAAGCATTCAAAGTAAGCAATTTCTGGCTGATAGCCTGCTTCGACCAAGGTATCAAATCCTGCTTTAACTAGTTCAGATGCTCCTCCGCAAAGAACTGCCTGTTCTCCAAAAAGGTCAGTTTCTGTTTCCTCTCCAAAGGTCGTTTCCAGAACTCCTGCTTTGGTAGAGCCAATTCCTTTAGCGTAAGCCAGGGCTAATTCTTTAGCCTTCCCAGTAGCATCTTGATGAACTGCAATCAAAGCAGGTACTCCTGCCCCTTCAGTATAGGTGCGGCGCACTAAATGACCTGGGCTTTTTGGAGCCACCATAAAGACATCGACATCGCTGGGAGGAACGATTTGTCCAAAATGAATATTAAATCCGTGAGAAAAGACTAAGGCCTTTCCTGAGGAAAGATGTTGTTTAATCTCTTCGTTATAAACTTTACTTTGGGTTTCATCGGGAAGCAAAATTTGAATGACATCAGCACGCTTGGCTGCCTCTTCTACTGTCATGACTTCGAAGCCTGCTGCTTGAGCACGTTCTGTACGAGCACTGCCCGGACGTAGCCCGATTACAACGTTAAGTCCTGAATCTTTCAGGTTTTGTGCCTGAGCATGTCCTTGGCTACCATAACCCATAACTGCGATGACCTTGCCTTTTAATAACTCCAGATTAGCATCAACTTCATAATACATTTTTGCCATTTTCTATAACTTCCTTTCAACTTTAACCTTTTCTAAAAATAGGCCATGTATATTATACTACATTAGGTAAATCTTTCTCTATGCTTCGGATCGCAAAATTGCAACCTTTCCAGTACGTACTAACTCAAGTAATCCATAAGGTCGAATTGCATGAACAAACGCATCAATTTTGGGGATATCACCTGTTAACTCTACAGTAATATTTGTTCTCCCCATATCCACAACCCGACCTCGAAAAATATCAACCGTCTGAAGAACCGCGGATCGTGTTTCCGGGCTAACTTGAACGCGGATTAATGCCAGCTCTCGATCGACAACACTTTCGCCGGTCAAGTCTGAAACTGAAAGAACTACCACTAATTTACTCAGTTGATTCCTCACTTGCTCAATGATTTGATCATCCCCATTAACGACAATTGTCATTCGCGAAAGTTCTGGATCTTCCGTCTGACAAACCGTGAGACTATCAATATTATAACCCCTACGCGTGAACAATCCTGCCACCCGAATTAAAACGCCAGGATTATTCTCCACAAGAACTGCAAGTGTATGCAACATATTATTACCTCACTATCATTTCAGTAATGACTTTACCAGGTGGAACAAGGGGCAAAACATTTTCATGCTCTGAGATCGTAATATCTACCAGCATAGGGCCTGGATGTTTAAAAGCCTCCTCAAAAGCACTGCGTACATGGTCTATAGAATCGACATGTATTCCACGAATACCATAGGCCTCTGCTACTTTGACAAAATCCGGGTTGCCTTGGAGTTGTATAGAACTATACCGCTCATCATAAAACATTTTTTGCCATTGTCTTACCATACCAAGGACCCCATTGTTCAGTAACACAATTTTAACAGGAAGTTTATTCTGAGCAATTGTCGCTAACTCTTGGATCGACATTTGTAATGATCCATCACCAGTTACCAATACAACTCTGTCATTCGGACGAGCAATTTGAGCACCAATTGCGGCAGGTAGTCCATAACCCATCGCTCCAAGACCACAACTGGTCGCGTAATTGCGCGGGTTAACTGTCGGATAATACTGGGCAACCCACATTTGATGTTGACCAACATCCGTAGTGATAATCGTATCTCCTCCAGCAATTTCTCCCAAACATTCCATGACCAACTGAGGGGTGAGTCTATCCTTATCATACCCTAACGTGTGTTTTTCCTTCCAGTCACGCAACTGCTTCCACCAATCTGTCACTTCAGGTGAAGCAAATCCAGGCATAGCCTCAAGAATTTTTTCTAAGACTTTACGTGCATCACCAACGACTTGGATATTGGTTTTGACGACTTTACTGATTTCAACTGGATCAATATCGATATGAATAACTTTTGCTTTAGTCGCAAAACGGTGCCCTGAACCACTTGTTACACGATCATCAAAACGTACACCCACAGCGATAAGCAAGTCGCAATCATCCACGGCATAGTTTGCTGTCACAGTTCCGTGCATTCCAACCATACCTAATAGATTGGGATGTCCCAAAGGAAGGCTCCCAATTCCCATCAAAGTTGTAACCACTGGTGCTACTGTTTTTTCTGCCAATTGCCTCAGGACACCTTCAGCTCCAGCAGTGACGACTCCGCCTCCGGCATAAAGAACTGGCTTCCGAGATTCTGAAAGTGCCCTCGCCACTTCCTCAATCTTACTATTGTTATCTCTGCCAAACACTTTATATCCCTTCAACTTCATCTCGTTGGAAAAGGGAACCACATTTTCTTGAGCAAGTACATCCTTCGGAAGATCGATGAGGACAGGGCCTGGTCGACCAGTTCGGGAAATATAAAAAGCCTCTTTAACAATCCTCGGAAGATCTCGCGGATCCTTGACTAAATAAGAGTGCTTGGTGATAGGCATTGTGATCCCAATAATATCCACTTCTTGGAAGGAATCAGAGCCGATTGAACCTGTAGAAACCTGCCCCGTCAATACTACTAAGGGAATTGAGTCCGAATAGGCATTGGCAATCCCTGTCACTACATTCGTCGCTCCGGGGCCTGATGTGGCTAAACAAACTCCGACTTTCCCAGTAACACGCGAATAACCATCTGCTGCATAGACGACCCCTTGTTCATGACGTGCTAATACATGTCGAATTGGGCTATCCAAAAGGGCATCATATAATGGAAGTAATACCCCACCCGGATAGCCGAAAATGACGTCAACACCTTCCTGCTGTAGAGAATTCAATAAGATGGTGGCCCCTTTTAATCCAGTTTTTTCTTCACTCATACACATTTCCCTCCCTAACTTTTGCTTCACTTGCTGTAAATTTCAGGACCATTGACATGTGTAAGCGCCCTAAATACCTCGAGAAGTTGTTTAAACACTAGACCGGGAACTCCATCCCCAATCACTCGTCCATCTACATTTATTACCGGAATCAATTCAGCTGCCGTACCAGTAAGAAAACACTCGTCTGCTGTATATAAATCATGACGAGTAAATAACTCTTCCTTCACTTCAATTTGAAGTTCTTTAGCGAGCTGAATTACAGTATTTCGCGTAATGCCCTCTAGTATTCCTGCCGAAAGTGGAGGGGTCAATAAGACGTCATTACGATAGATAAAAATATTATCCGCCGTCCCCTCTGCCACATATCCATCTTGAGTGAGCATAATAGCTTCTATAACACCAGCTTGAGTGCTCTCGATTTTCGCCAAAATGTTATTAAGGTAATTAAGAGATTTAATCCTTGGGTTTAAGGAGTCTGGATTGTTTCGACGGATTGCTACAGTTTTTACTTCTAACCCTTGCTCATACATACTTTGCTCAAAGAGCTTAATATGTGCGGCAATACAAAAGATGGTAGCTTTTGAACATTTATTGGGGTCAAGGCCTAGGTCTCCTTTACCTCGAGTCACTACCAATCGAAAATAAGCATCCTTCAAATCATTTCTGCGGAGCGTTTCCAAAATGACCTCTTGCATTTCTTCCTTATTAATACCAATCGTTAAGTTGATCGACTTCGCAGATTCGTAAAGGCGTTTTAAGTGTTCTTCTAATTTAAACACTCGACCATGGTATGCGCGAATTCCTTCAAAAATACCATCACCATATAAAAGACCATGATCAAAAACTGATACTTTTGCATCCTCTTCAGAAACAAATGCACCATTCAAATAAATAATCAGTCCCATCTAACCAACCCTCCTAAACTAGTGCAAATTAAAAACCCCAAGCGCAGTCCCCTAGTAACGTGGAACTTTCCGCTTGGGTTTTTTCTACCCACGGTGTAAACCCATTATGGATTCTGTACCGCTTGGACCAGTCAGGTTCTCCCCGGTCTGCAGACCTTTAGCCCTTTTATCCCCGGTCTGCTGACCTCTAGCCCCCTGGGGCGGGATCTTATGGGCGGGAGAGTATCCTCGGAACCCTAGGTACACTTCCTTTTCTGTTATATTACATTTGTATTGAGAACGTTGTGTATATGATACAGAATACATTCCTTAGTGTCAACCCTAATTTACTATAATTGCACGAAATTCCTTTAGAATTTCCTTGTCAAAGCTAGATATTACAAGGTATAATGTCCACTATGCAGATACATTTGTTTTTTTGAGAGGAGTTGACTTATCATGCCAATTAAAATAGGCATATTGGGTTTAGGCACTGTCGGATGTGGGGTAGTAAGAGTATTACAGCAAAATGCAGCGGATATTCAAACGCGTACCCACTGCGATCTACAAATCAAAGCAATACTTGACTGTGATCTTCAGCGTGAACGGGATATTAGCGGAGACTTTCTCCTGACTGATCAATCAGAAAAAGTCCTTCATGACCCTGAAATCGATATTATCGTAGAAGTAATGGGTGGGATAGAACCTGCTCGTACTTTTATCTTAGAAGCTTTAAAACATGGAAAAAGTGTTGTTACTGCTAATAAGGATTTAATAGCACTTCACGGCCATGAACTTCTGGACGCTGCAAATTTAGCAGGAAAGGATCTATACTTCGAAGCGAGTGTCGGAGGTGGAATTCCGATTATTGCGGCTTTAAAAGAGTCTTTAGCCGCCAATCATATTACAGAGGTACTTGGAATTATTAATGGAACAACTAACTATATTCTCACTGCCATGGCAGAACAAGGACGAGAGTATGCGGAAGTTCTTGCTGAAGCACAACAATTAGGGTATGCCGAAGCTAACCCTTCTTCGGATGTTGACGGTCTGGATGCTGCGCGTAAGCTTGCTATCCTAGCTTCAATTGCCTTTAATTCACGAGTTGAGCTCAAGGACGTCTTTGTAGAAGGTATTTCGAAAATTACTCGCGAAGATCTTACCTATGCCGCTGAACTTGGTTGTACGATAAAACTTTTAGCCGTTGCCAAACACCAAGATGAAGGTATCGAAGTTCGCGTTCATCCAGCTATATTACCCCTTTCCCATCCTCTTGCTTCTGTAAGCGGGGTTTTTAATGCTATTTATGTGGTAGGAGATGCTGTTGGAGAAACTATGTTTTACGGGCGAGGAGCGGGTTCACTACCTACAGGTAGTGCCATAGTATCAGACATAATGCGCATTGTCCGTAACATTCAATCGAACTCGTCTTCTTCTATTAATTGTACATGTTACCTAGAACTGCCCCTTAAGGCTGTCTCAGATTTCTATACTGCCTTTTATATACGCCTACTTGTCAAAGATGAACCCCGTGTCCTCGCAACCCTAGCCTTACTTTTTGCTGAGGCGAACATTAGTTTTGCATCCATTATTCAAAAACAACGCGGGGAAGATCAAGCAGAGATAGTCCTGGTAACTCATCCCTGCCGTGAAGGGGCACTTCAAGAAGCCCTTGATTCTGTCAAGGCCTACAGCAAGGTCCTAAGCATCGATAATGTTATCCGTTTTGAAAAAGAGGATCAAAAATCATAATATCCCAATTCAAGTAAGGGAGGAATATGATGTTCCGAGTTACAATACCCGCTACTTCCGCCAATCTCGGGCCTGGATTTGACTGTTTGGGTATGGCCCTTCAGCTATACAATACTATTACAGTAGAAACTAAACGACCTTTTCAAATTTCTTTAACTGGGTCTTACAAAGAGGGCCTCCCCGCTGATGAAAGCAATCTGGTCTGGCGAACCATGTGTCATTTTTGGGACCTTATCCATTATCCTACTCCGACCGTCGATTTAACTTTTGAAAATAACATCCCTCCTGCTAGGGGCTTAGGAAGCAGTTCTGCCGCCATTGTCGGTGGACTTGTAGTGGCCAACAAAATAGCTGGATCACCCTATACAAAATTGGAGTTACTTCAAGTGGCCAATGCCTTAGAAGGACATCCAGACAATGTTACCCCCGCTTTATATGGGGGGATAACATTGTCTGTTCCCACAGAAAGGAGCATACTGCCAAGAGTCTTAGCTCAATCTCCTAATCTAAAGGCAGTAGTCATTATTCCAGATACACACCTTAATACCAAAAAAGCGCGTGGGATCCTACCTCCGCAAGTTCATCGTAAGGATGCCGTTTTTAATATTTCCCACGTTTCTCTGCTTACTGAAGCCTTTATTCGTGAAGAGTATCCCCTCTTAAAGGAAGGAATGCGTGATAAGCTTCACCAAAGTCAACGCGCTGCGCTTATTCCTGGCTTGCTTGAAACACTAGAATCTGCTCTACAAACTGGAGCCTACGGAGCGGCTCTTAGCGGTTCCGGACCTACTCTGTTGGCTCTCATTCCCAACAACTCTTCGGAGGCTGTTTCCCTAAGCATGATAACCACGTTAGGAAAGCATGGGATTAACGCTCAAGCAATGGTCCTTGCGATTGATACGAGTGGGGCTACCTCTTCCGTAATTTAGGTAACAACTTGTACGTCTTCGACATAGTCTATATTAGGACTTGCTCTTACTGCAGGACCAATAAGAATATAGGGGGACTCGCATTGTCAGATTTAGTTGTTTCGGATGAAGAAGTTTCCGTTCAATCATTTCCCAATAACGTTATAGGGATGTTAATAGGTGCTTTTTTTGCCGGAATTGGACTTTTTCTAATCGGCTCTCCAACTTCCGGCTCCGTTACTACGATTGTTGGCTTTATCACTTTCCTAGTTGGAGTTATTATTTTCACCCTTTAATATATGCTTATTTAAAATAAGTCCATCATAACTGGTGGGCTTTTCTTATTATGTCTCAGCTTGTGAACTATCACGTCATGCGTCATAAAAATCTGCAGGGTGGTTAAGCAAATGAGGGCCTTAAACCCTCATTTGCTTATTTTTATTTTAATTCTACTTATCAATCATAGTTCAGTTGAATTTTTAGAACTTGACATTCAATAGGCTTAACACTTTTTGAATTGGATTTAAGAGTGTTGCTTGATCTGAGCCCGCAAACAAAAGGCCTACTGCCCTATTATTTTCTTCCATTACCAAGGATCCACTATCCCCTCCTGAAGAAATGTTTGTTGTCAAAATTTGATTTTCAAACCGCAAGGTTCTACCGCTTCCATAGCCAACATTGAGGGTTACATTAACTGCTCTGATTTTACCGGTAGTCAGACCAGTCGTACGGCCAGTCTTTTTAACATTCATACCTACTTGAGCAGTTATGGTCCCTTGAACTTTGCCAATTCCAAGAATCTCTGGGACAATAAGTCCGGTATTTAGGGGTTGCGCCAAAGCACAATCAACATTGTTTCTTCTGGGGTATTCATTTAAAGCAACGTATTTTTTCAATCGCGCAATCCCATCTTCAGGTTTTACTCCACCATCTATTGCCCCTGGTTGAAGAATTAAATCTCCTATTTTTGCCCTAGTATCCCTTCCGTTTGAGGAATTCGCTAAGACGTGATTATTAGAGAGAATGAGGGGCTGTCCATCCTTTCTGTCATACACAACAGCTCCAAAGGTTCCTGCGGTAATTAGATAGTGCCCGATACTGACGCCCGGTGCGGCTGGTCTCATACGCCCAGTATAACTTTGAATAGAAACTTCAGGATTTTCAACCGAATATGCCTTCATATCTCCAACTTCGATAACATCCGTTACCATTCCATTAAGTGTTTTGGGAACAAGCTGATGTTTCTGTAATTGTTCCAAAGGTATTTTTCTTTTTACTAATACTAAAATCGCCTTTTGCGATGTCGTAGCTCCCCCAGTTTCCTTGAAACCCTGCCCAACCCCAATAACTTGTGGAAGGGCCATTAAGAATTCATTGCCTTTTTTCATAATACCCTCCGTTTGTCTTTTCTTGCAGTATATGAAAAAGTGGACAAACGGTGACAAGCCTTATGAGCTAACTGTATAAACAATTGTACGTAATCCAACATATCCTATATGGAAATCCAATTATTCCCATCACTTAGAAAGGAAGAAGAATCCTATGAATAGAAATTATAGCTCAATTCAATTATTCAAGAAAAACAGGAAGATTGACGGTGCAACTCCTGAGCAATTTACTCAAGAAGACTTGCCTAAATCTGAACAGCGATTATCCGAACGCATTAATCAACCACTCGAGTCAAAGGAAAAAGAAACTTCCGTGCTATCAAATTCTGAGCAATCTCCCCTACCTCTAAATTTTACGAAAACAATTCAAACAGTCTTATCAATACTAAATATGGACCGCAAAAATGATTTCAAACTAGACTTAATAAGAGATAAGGGTATCCTAAAGTGGCCAATATGGTCTATTTTCAGGAAATCTAAGTGAAAAAGCCGCTGTTTGCTGAATTAAATGTTAGCATACAGCGGTTCTTAATCCTTTAGTGAATAGAGACAACATCATTAGGGGCCGTGGATTTTAAATTATCTAAGTATTTGATTGCCTGCAAGGCTGCTGTTCCGCCTTCTCCTGCAGCCTTGATCAATTGATAAGGTTGACCCGTGCAGTCTCCCGCAGCATATAAGCCAGGCATACTTGTCTCAAGTTTATGATTGACCTTAATAGCGGCATCCTCCATTTCCAAACCTGATATTAACTGCTCGGCTGGTAAGGTATCTCGTAAGATAAATACTCCATCAGTTGGCAGTTGTTCGTCGCCAAGGTCGAGCTTTTCCACCTTTTGATCTCCTATGATTTTCTTAACCTTACCCTTTTTAACCTCAACGCGCGGATCAAGCTTCACTATGTCAGTGTAATAAGGAATATAGATAACTTTAGAACAAATATTTGCCATGTAATTAGCTTCGTCTTCCCCTTCTTGATTGTAAGAAATGATCGCTACTTTTTTATCTTTATACAAAGGTCCATCACATGTTGCGCAATATCCTACCCCGCGACCCAATAATTCAGCTTCACCTGGAAATAGTTTTCCCACTGATACGCCTGTTGCAATGATAACCGTATCCGCTTCAAAGGATTGATCTTTGCCCATAAGCGTATATGGTGGCCCAGTGTAAATGTTTGTCACTTTAAATTGCGTAATTGGTATGTCCTTTTCTTTTACGTGATCTAGGAAGCGCTGCCGTAGTTCTTCCCCTCCAATTTCCGGGAAACCGAGCCAATTGTCAACTTGTGGGGCTTTCGAGAGTTTGGGACTACAAAATTCGGAACCCAGTAATACAAAATCACGATTACGTATTTTTGCATTAAGGGCCGCTGACAACCCTGCTGGTCCACAACCTATAATCGCCAGTTCATAATGATCTTTTAATCTATGAAAATCTTCTGACATTAATAATATCCTCCCTTTTTATTAATCGACCTGTCATAGTGTTCCCCGAATGATGATATACATATAGCTCCTAGTATAATATTTTTCTTTCTTAATATTCTTCGTTCAGTTTTGTTCTTTTCCCTAGTAAAGTGGCTGGAGTATTCGGGGCAGCCCTAGTTATGTCGAATCTGTATTTACCTGCTTTCGCCGTAGCTAATCTCATTTCCGACCTTTATATCCGTGCAGATAAAAGCCGCTTCCAATTAGATTATTATCACAAAGAGTTTTCAAAATCCATAATCTAAAAGAGATGATTTTCAGGAGGTTGGAGATGGATAAATCCGATATTCGTTCAAATGAGCTAGTTCAATATATCGAACCATATCTGAAAGAAAAGGACATAATGGCCGAACGCCGTGAAGACAGGACAACCTATTTAGAATATCGTGATAGAATACTCGAATTTTTAAACGCCACATTAGAAGATTGGGATTCTTGGGAGTGGCAAATAGCCAATCGTTTCACTCAACCAGATTCAGTCGCCCAGCTCTTGAATCTTACCAATGATAAGCTAATAGAAGTTGAGACTGCTATAAGATGCCACCGAATGGCAATTTCTCCATTTCTATTAGCAATGTTGGTCTCTGCTGGTACTCCAGTTTCCAAGCAGTATTTACCTTCTTTATTGGAAGTAGAGTATCAGCACTTCGGGGAATTAGACCCTATGGCTGAGGGACAAACCTCACCCGTTCCTCATGTAACCCAAAGATACCCGGACAGAGTGATTCTCAATGTAACGAATATTTGTGGTTCCTACTGCCGTTTCTGTCAAAGAAGGCGCAATCATGGCAATAAGGATGTTCATACACCTTTGGCTGATTTGGAACCTGCGTTTGATTATATAAGACAGCATAGAGAAATTAGAGATGTTCTAATCACAGGCGGGGACCCACTTACGCTTACAGACAAACAACTATCTGCTTTGCTGGAAAGGGTTCGCAAAATCCCAAGTGTAGAAATGATCCGAATCGGTACCAGAATGCCGGTGGTTATCCCCCAGAGAGTAACCTTGGACTTGACAGAGATTATTCGTAAATTTGCACCCTTATACGTAAATATCCACATTAACCACCCTCTGGAAATAAGCCCTGAAATGGAGGAAGCCTGCAGAAAACTCCTTCTCTCAGGCGCAGTCATGGGAAGCCAAACAGTCTTATTAAGGGGTGTTAATAATTCCGACTATGTCTTACGTTATCTGTTTCAAGTACTTTTGGCATTGGGAGTAAAACCATATTATTTGTTCCATGCCAAGGATATTACCGGTACGGAACATTTTCGTACCCCAGTATCTCAAGGGCTTGAACTTATAGAATCGTTACGGGGAGTTACCTCCGGATTAGGTATCCCAAATTACGTACTCAATATGCCGGGGGGGTTGGGCAAAGTAATATTAAAACCTGAGGCAAACCTAAACCGCCTTGAAGAAGATCCAATCCTCTTTAAAACCTGGAAGAATAAGATTGTTCCCTACGCAAATAACAATTTTGAAGGTGAACACCGATGAATGACCCTCATAACACAATGATCTTGACCATGAATCGCCCAAACATGGGGTTTTGGAATTTATCAATTCCAAAAACAAAAAAGTCAATTATCACCCTACACCATGGAACAAAATCTTATCAGATAGATTTGAACCACGTGCATCGACTCGGAGAGAATACCATATCACTTACACCCAGAATCAGCCACACCCTTCTGCTTCCTAAACATATTAAAGAGTACAAAATGAGACCTTTATGCTCCAAACACTATATTCTTGGTCCATTGGTTGGCATCTTAGTTAGCGAAAATAAGCTAAGAAGGCTCTTAGCAGGTAAAGTTGACCCCGTATATCGTTGGTATGCTCGAGTTCTCCAGCAGAACAAGGGACTTGCAGTATTTTTCAGTCCCAATAGAATTTTGTGGATCAAAGATAAAGTAGTGGGAGTAGTTAGAGTACCTGGTAACAAGCAGGAAGTTTGGATCGAAGAGTCCCTACCGATACCTTCTGTAATTTATGACCGATGCTTTGGGAATCATAATCGCTCTAAAAGTAAGATTATCAGGAAAAAATGTGCCTTGCATAGTCCAACCATTAAAGTAATCAATCCAGTTGTAAAGTTAGGAAAACGACGAATCTATACACTTTATGGCCAAATTCCTAGATTTCAAAAAAATCTTCCTAGATGGGACATCTTGCGTCGAGACAATATAGACACACTCTTAGAGCAATTTCCCATTGCCTATGTCAAACCTGATCGATTGTCGAAAGGAAAAGGGGTAACAAAAGTAAGCCGTACTCCCTATGGTTTCTTGGTTGAACAAAATCGCAAAGGCAAGAACTATCGACACCTTTGCCCATCACCCATCGATGTCCTGCAAGATCTGGAACCCTATATCAGTGACCATGGTTTTATGGTTGTTCAGGAGGCAATACCACTGATGACTTTTCAAGGACATCCCTTTGACTTTCGTCTACTTCTTCAGAAAGATAAGTCCGGCAGATGGAAAAAGACTGGTGTAGCGGCCCGCATCTCTGGAGAAGGAAGCATTATTTCAAGCCCGCGCAGTGGGGGTTCTGTGTCAACGTACAATGAGGTAATGGCCCATCTAAGTAAAATTAGCCGTATGGACGTAGCCTCATCAATGCTTATTCTGGCCCTCGATTTGGCTAAAACTATCGATGATGTGATCGGTCCATTTGTCGAATTAGGCTTTGATCTTGGAGTGGATATTAATGGTCAGGTTAAGATAATCGAGGTTAACGGTATACCTCTCAAAGTAAGTATTGAACGGCTAAAAGATCGAAAAATAACACGGTCTGCACATGAACATCCGATCGGGTATGCCATTTATCTGGCTGGATTTGGAGGTCTGTACTATGACTAAATTATTCCATCCCGAAATAACCACATCGCATCAAATAGGAATATTTTTAAGTAAACAAAAGTGGAACCACCTGGTGTCAAAACAGTATGACCCTGGTTTAGCTGAATTAATTCGAGCAGCCTCTCTCCAAGGTATATCACCCCTCTGGTTCTCAATCCCCCAAGTACAATTGAATAATGGAATCCTCTTAGGCGCGACAAAAAGACAAGGTGTCCTTCAGATTGGGCCTTATCTTATACCAGATGTTGTTTACGACTTGGGTGTTTTTAAGATAAATGACCGTGCTGAAGCAAAAATAATCAGAGCAGCTTTGGCTGACCAAGATGTCACATTTGTTAACTCCCGCTCGGCGTTTTCCAAATGGGCTACTCACGTTGCTTTGTCGGAAGACAATTCAATTTTACCCCACTTACCGAGAACAATCCGTTTCTGCAAAACTTCGGATTTAGCCGACATGCTTTTAATATACCCTAAATTATGTGTAAAGTCCCTTTGGGGCAGCAGAGGAAAAGAGGTTATGTTTATTGAGAAGAGCGATAAAGGATTAACCCTTCTTTACCCGAACGGCAGTGTTAAAACATTTGAGCAGCTTGAAGACCTAGTCTGTGCCATCAGGAAGTTTATGCAGGATAAAGAATTTGTAATCCAACGATGGATAAAACTGGCTTCTGAGGAAAACCGTTATTTTGACATACGTGTGTTACTCCAAAAAGTGGCCTTAAACCGTTGGGATTGTACAGTTCTTTGCTTACGGCAAGCATTGACTGGTCACGGTTCGACCAGCACCAGCCAAGGTGGTGAGGTAAAGCAAGTATTCCCTTTACTCATTAAGCTTTGGCCTTTACGATATTTAAAAATTCTTGATGATATCAAAGAGTTAGCGTTCAAGGCCGCTCAGAAACTTGAGGATAAATACGGACCTCTTGGAGAATTAGGTATCGACGTTGGGGTTGATGTGAACGGTGAAGTGTGGTTGTTTGAGGTAAATGGCAAACCTGGGAAAGTAACTGTACGAAAACTGAAGCAAGATAATCTAATCCAAAACGCTTATCAACGCCCACTGCTCTACGCGGAAATGCTTCTAAAGGAGAAATACGATGGCACTAGAGCTTAAGCTTCATGATCAAAAGTATTGGCAAATATCACCGTATTTGGCAGAATACCTAGCCGTCGAAGAGGGCGATTTAGTATGGCTTCATGTAGGAGGCGACAGGTGTCAAGTCATAGTAAAGACTTACGACAATTACATGTGCATGAGCCTAAATAGGCAATGGGCTGAAGACCTTCATCTTACCCCTGGCAAGTGGAAGGTAAGGCGGGTAAGAGACGGGATACGTCTTGGCCCTATTATTGGTATAGTTTGTAGAAAATTGCCCAGTCATCCTCCTGCCGAATCTAGCTGGCCACGTTATCTTACCGCTATCGATGGTGGGCTGGGTATTTTGGTAACCCCAGAAGGGTTTGATCAAGAGCGTCGTTGTGTGCACGGTCTTATTTTGTCGGAAGACAAACGGTCTTGGGTTGAAGGTGAATTACCCTGGCCCGATGCCCTATATGTGCGGGCATACCCCGTCAATGCTGCGATTAAAGCTTTTTTTCAAAAAGAATTCCCCTTTCATCATTTTAATACACAAACTCTATTCAATAAGTGGTCAGTATTTCAAGCACTGTCCCGAAGGCAGGATATCAAACCTTATCTGCCGGAAACAGCGATCTTAGAAAATGACCCTGCATCGTTCAAGAGCTGGGTTGATAGATTCCCGGCAGTTTACGTAAAACCGGTCTTCGGGCATAAAGGGCTTGGAGTAATGAGAATCACGGCTGAGAATGGGAACTATCGAATTAAATACAGGAAAAATCAACAAAATGAAGCGGCAATAGTACCAATTTCAGTTCCAATTCGCCAAGAATTAATCAATATAATGGGAGAAAGTCAATTCATCATGCAACAAGCCTTATCAATGCCAGAAAATGATAATCGAACGAGTGACTTTCGTGTCCTCCTGCAAAAAAAGGATGATGGTCTATGGTATCTTACATGTCTTTGGGGAAGGCGCGGAGCAACTGGAAGTGTTGTCACTAACCTAGCCAACGGGGGCGAGCTTATTCCGCTCGCAAAAATTCTGGAAAACGGAACCATGCCTAAAGCCTTGCGCATAAAAGAAATTTACCAACTATGCCTGCTTGTGGCTTTAACTTTAGAAGATCACTTTGGTCAACTGGGTGAAATTGGTTTAGATTTGTGTATTGACTGTGTAGATCACCTTTGGATTCTTGAAGTTAATGGAATGCCCGGTAAAAACTTTTTAACTAAGTTCTACTCACCTAAGGTTACAAACAGCGTATATTCGGCACCTATGCTTTACGCAGCATACCTCAGTGGCTTTTCCGATGTAATTTACCCTTTGGCATAATTCGAAGTTCGAAGTTCGAGGCACACGATAGTCTCCAGTGACGTAAGTCTCCAGTGGAGACTTACGCCGAAGGCGCAGTACCACAGACGAATACTATCGCACCGTAGGATGACTATCGCCGAAGCCGCTGGCTATCCAAGAATGACTTAACGGCTGAGGATTGTTCGAGTGCATGTGCTATTGAGGGATTCATTATGGATTCGGGGGTATTTCTTCCTCTTATGGTGCCACCTCAATTACATGTATAAGGGATTACATCAGCTGCTTTGGCCTTATCCTTTAAGGCGAGAGCTATCGCCATCTTAGCTAACATTAGAGTCGGATCCAGCTTTTCGATTTTTGAATCCAGGTAAGGAAAAAGAAGCGGAATTTCCGTGCAGGCTCCAAGTACAGCTGTAACGCCTGAGGAATAATACCGATTTAGCATCTGGTTTAATGGGACGATATAGAAATTTCTCTCAATAAGAGAACCTTTGACCTCAAAAATCGCAGAAGACACTATGTCTTGTTCAATAGACTCAGGGACATGGAGCTTAAATCCTCTTTGTTCAAAAGCATTTTGATACATTCTTTTCTGCAGCATAGCCTTTGTACCCAACAGCAATATACGATCACACAGATGCTGGTAATGGGTTTCAATGTAGGAAACTGTATTTTCGATCATGCTGTAGATAGGAATTCGGATGGCAGCTTGAATCTCATGAAGCCAAACATGAGCGGTATGGCAGGGGATGATGATAAAATCGGCACCAGCATTCTCTAATCGCTGGGCGGTCCGTATGAGCTCAGGCAGGGGATTTTCCGTGCCATCCAAGATGGCGTCAATTCGTGAAGGAATCCGTGGATTGTTATCGATGATAATCGGTATATGATCGAGATCAGTAACCGCTGGTGTATTCGTTACAATCTTGTTAAATAAATCCACCGTGGCCATCGGTCCCATTCCGCCTAATATGCCTATCGTCTTGCTCAATGGCTATCTCTACTTTCTGTCGTTGATTTTGATTTTCCCCATCCTTACGAGAGCTTTTAAATAGAGCATAACAATTTTACTAATTCAAACTACCCTCTATATCATATGTTTACTCCACGTAGTTTGATAGGATTTATTGATAATTTTACCATTTTTTCCAAAAGCAAAAGCCGTTGGCCATATTTGTCAACGGCTAGCTTAGCATATTTATTTAGCAAAACTTGTACTGGCCTCAATATCGAGCTTTGATTTAAACGTGAGAACTCATTTGCACACACTGGATTCTCACTTAATAATATGAAAGTAGAATTTTTAAATCATGAGGTGAAAACATGAATCAACTCATTTTGAGCGTTCCTACTATTGCAATTACCGGTAGTTCCGGCAAAACAACAACTAGGGAGTTTATTTCCTCGATATTGGAAACTAAATGGCAGGTTCTCAAAACTTCAGATAATAAGAACCTGCCACTTCATACAAAAAAAACGCTTGAACGTTATGATCCCACTTTTCAAGCGATTGTCCTAGAGTTAGGGATGGGGAAACAAGGTGCGGGGAAAAGGCATACTAAATATATACAACCCAACATCGCTATTATTACTAATATCGGGACCGCTCATTATGGCAATCTTGGAAATAGCCTTAAGTCAACTGCCAGCTTTAAGTCAGCCTTAATTAAATATATGAACCCTGAAGGAAGATTACTGATCAACAACGATGACAAAAATTCAAAACTATTAGAAATAGGAACGTTTAAGGGCGAACTAATTACTGTAGGAATTAAAAACAAAGCAGATTATCAGGCAAGTAATATTAAGTATTTAGCCAATGGAATGAGTTTCGAAATGATATTTGATAATAAATCAGAACAATTTTTTATTCCTACATTTGGCTTACACAACATCAGCAACGCTTTGTTTGCTATTGCTCTTTGTCATCGACTCAATTTTACTCCTTCTGAGATAAGGTTAGGTTTAGAAAATTACAAAATGCCTATTAAAAGATTGAACCTTATTAAGCTAAGAGACGACTCGCTTCTAATAGATGACACCGTTAATGCAAACCCTCAATCTGTAAAAGCGGCTGTCGATGTATTAGTGGAAATAGGTAAAGAGAAAAAGAAGATTGTGGTATTGGGAAGTATGTTAGAGTTGGGTAAATATTCTATGAAGGGTCATAAAGAAGTTGGACATTATTTAGCCAAGAATAAGATTGATGCGATTTACACGTATGGAGAAGAAGCAGAATGGATTCTCAAGGGTGCTATAGAAAGAGGATTCCCTTCTGAAAAGGTTCAACATTTTCGAGATCGTGATTTATTGCAAAGAAACTTAAAAAGCTGCCTTGAAATGAACAGTGTTATTCTAGTAAAAGGATCCAGCCTGACAAAAATGAGTGAGACTGTAAAATATATTCAAGATCGGTTTATGTTTTCAATTTCTATAAGCGATACTTTAGACCAAAATTCTATTTATCTTAACGTTCAAACCTTAAAACAATTGAACATCGAATTTAACAGTGTCATTCTTCATTTTGGAACATTAACAAAAGAACTTACAATTCAGATCGATAGCAATCTGGAACCTGATAAAATCATTCTCTCTCGAAAATTAACTAACGAGATCTCAATACCTGATTTATCATATGATTACTATATAAAAGGAAACCATTTATTCTTAGGTCCCGTCATTGGTTTTCTCGTTTTACCAAGATACTATAATGATCCTGAGCAACAGATCTTGCGTTTTTCTAAATACGATCAAATTAAGGGTCTAATATTCCTTTTCAAAAAAAATACAATTGATAAGTTTAATAAAACCATTACAGGCTATTATTACAATCCTGAAACAAAAGGATTTACTCAGGGGACTTTCCCGTACCCTTCTGTTATCTTTAATCGTATTCCTTTAAATCGAAGGATTTACAACCATTTCAAAGAACAAATCGGAGAAAACTTATTTAATTACCCTTATGGAAATTCGAATAAGTGGGTTTTTTGGAATAAAATGAGAAAGGAACTACAAATCAAGAAGCATTTGCCTAAGACAAAACGATTAATAAATGTAAGAAGCTTAATACAAATGTTAAATATCTATGGCGCGGTTTATTTAAAACCAGCAACGCTTGCAGGAGGAAACGGAATTTTGCACGTGAAGAAGTCCAGTAAGGGCTATCTGTTATCTGATAATCAGAGCAATCAAATTGTCATTAAATCTATATCTGCTTTATCAAAAACACTGAAAAATAGATTAGTGAAAAATAAAAAATATATAGTTCAACAGGAAATCCCTTTTAATAGTTCAGGAAATAAAATAGATTTTCGAGTCTATTTTCAGAAAGATATAACAAAAAATTGGAAGTATTCAGGTATAGAGACAAAAGTAGCGAAAAAGGGAAGCATTATCTCGAATTCAAAAAATAGAGAAAGGATCATGCCCGGTACAACAGCTCTTCAGGAAATATATCAATTAAATGGAAATCAAGTAAAGCAGAAAGTTGAAGAAATTTCACAACTATGTATTAAAGTACTAAAACTCTTGGAGAATAATCAGAATCATCTTGCTGATGCTGCTGTAGATCTTGTGATAGACCAAACTAACAAGGTTTGGCTACTGGAAGTTCAATTAAATTATGCCGCAGAAATAAAGGCAAAAAGAACAGAAGATGAGCAACTCATCCTTCCCAGCATACTATCCACACCTTTTGAGTATGCCAAAGCTTTAGCAGGTTATTAATTCAGTAAGCATAATCACCCCTCGTCGTCTTGCTCTTCGTCATTATCTAAAAAGTCTTCCTCGATATGATAATCTTCTTGAAATTCCTCTTCGAATGCGGTCGTAACTTTGTCTTGGTCAGGGCCATATAGCTCTTCTTTTAGCGACTGTATTACCTGTTCAAGTTCTCTCAACTTCCTGAATGCTTCCACCGTAAGTGTATCTATAGAGTTTATAGCATTAATAGCATTCGCAAGCGTACTATCGAGGTAGTCCACCCGTTCCTTAACAGATGCAATTTCCTGATCGTAAATATTAGGCATCATCACACCTCTTTCAAATTTATAACTACTACTACTACTACGTTAGAGCTATTTCTTTTAGCACTCCAAATTAAGACCATAGTTTATGATTTTTTAAAAACTATATGCCAGTAGGTGAAATGTCGATAGTCCTACGTGTCATAACGATCTTGACAAGAATCGTGGAAGGATTATCATGGATATAATAGGGAGTTAAGAGATTAGACGATACAAATAGAAAAAGAAGTCATTGAAAAAATCCGCGGACTATATGTAAACGTCAAATTCAGAATGAATTACACTTGACATAATGGGTACCCTTAACCGCATGGAAGCAAAACTAGACGTCTAGCAATTAAGACTGCTCATATTCGACGGGTAAAGTAAATAGCGAAAAGTGAATCGAGACCTTAAGCAGGTCTCGATTTATATAACATGTCAGTTATGTAAGGAAAATGAAGCAAGTAAACTCGTTCAGCTAAAGCTGAACATCGAGACTACGGTGGGAGTCTACCTCCTTCGCCGCCAAGTGTTTCTATTGGGAAAGGCGGCTCGGCGATACTCTCCACTGGAGACTATCGTCACCGAAGCAGAATATGGAACACCCACTTACAAGAAGTGGGTGTCTTGGAATTAGATAAAAGGGAGGACAGATATGTTGATTATCAACCACGGTCTGAAACACTGTACCTGTCCCCATTTCCCAAAAGGTGGCAAATTTATGAATTGTGATCTCTTGATAAAGAATGGTTTCATTATCGATGGAACAGGGAACCCTGGATTCTATGGTGATCTGGCTGTAGCCGAAGGAAAGATTATTGAAATCTCCAATAAAATTGAATACCAAGCCGAAAGAATCATAGATGCTTATGGATTAACCGTATGTCCAGGCTTTATTGATCCCCATGTGCATGAGGAGTTTACCGTTTTAACGAGTGGTAAGTTTGAAGAATTTCTGCGCCAGGGAGTTACTACGACAGTTAGTGGGAACTGTGGACATTCCATAACTCCCTATTCTTCGGATAATATCTATGAGTATATGGCTAAAAAAGGGCTTATTTCCGCTAAGACAAAAGAACGAAATAAGCAAGCCATTCCTGCCTGGGCAGATTTCTCTGGGTATATAGACGTTATCAAAAACAGAGGGACCAACATAAATATGGGATTCCTCTTAGGGCATGGCACTATAAGATGGAGTATTATGGGAGACACGAAAAATAGGAAACCAACCGTTAAAGAGAAAAACAAAATAATCCGTCTGGTTGAAGAGGGCATGGAACAAGGAGCCTTAGGGATCTCAACGGGCCTAACTTATAGCCCCAGCAAATATGCCGATACCGATGAAATCATAGAACTTGCTAAGGTAGTAAAAAAATACGATGGAATATATTCATCCCATATTCGAAACTATCTGGGCACCCTAGAAGCCGTTCAGGAAGCCATAAGAATTGGTAAAGCAACAGGCATACGAGTACAGGTGTCCCATCTAACTCCGAATTGTCCTGAGGGATTTGATGAAATATTAGCTGCTAGGGAACAAGGTTTGGAAATCGCTGTCGATACTATCCCTAAAAGCAGTGGGCACTTCAGGAGAAAAGATAGGTTATTTCAGTATCTAACTACCCAAAAATGCATCCAGACTTCAGAAGAAAGACGAAAATTACTTAAGAAGATAAGATTTAAAGAGCACCTCTTGGTTATCAATACCGGTAATCCCTACATAGAAACTCGAACCCTAAAAGAAATTGCGTTAGAGGGTAAGATGAGCGTTGATGAGCTAATCCTTGCTCTATTAGAAAACGATCGTCATGAACTGACCTTCTGTCAAGGTGGACTTATCCGACAAGATTTCCCTGGAACACCTTATATGAAGAATATTGCCAATAATCCACTCGTCATGGTTGGCTCAGATAAGGTAACTGGAGAAGTCGACGACCCTTACGCATGGTATGAATTATTTAGAAAAGGTGCATTTCCGATATTTTTTAATTTATGCAGACAAAACGGTGTGAGATTAGAAGAGATTATCCGAAGAATTACTTCCTTACCAGCACAACAATTCAGATTAAGTAATAGAGGTACGCTCGCTTTGGGAAAAGCAGCAGATATCACCATCATTGATATGGATAATTATTCTTATCCCTCTGACCAAGAAATAAGCTGTAAAAACCCATTTACTATGGCTAAAGGTGTTAAGTATACAATCGTCAATGGTAGAGCTACCCTAGATGATGGATTAATAAAACAAATAAATTCGGGCCAATTAATATCAAGAAATGGCAAGGTATGGTGAAGAATACAAATAATATGATACTGATATACAAATTTGTGTTCTAAGAATTCTAAAAACGAGCTTTAAATAAATCTGTATAGACTCTTTTTCCACGTATAGCCCTGCTCTCAAATAGGACAACTTCCGTTACCAGGAATTCACCTAGTTTCTTAGATTGAACAGCAGAAATATCTATGTTGTCAAGTATGGGACGAGAGGCCAGGGTTACATGCGGTTTAAATTGCCGTTCATCCAACTCAAAATTCTTGTTTTTAAGTTCACTATGTAGTTCATCCCTTAGTCTATTTAGTTCAGTTAAACTTCCATTTACCGCAGTCCACAAAGTATGAGGCCGTTTAAAAGAAGGAAATGCTCCTAATCCGACTATATTTAAATCAAAGGGTTTATAGTTGCTCGCTACTCTAGAAAGTGTTTCAGTAAGTGTTGGAATCTTACTATCATCTAATTCACCTAAAAATTCTAAGGTAATATGAAAATTATCTTGTGATTTGAAGGACCCATTAAGCCCAAGAAGTCTTAGCTCCGACTGAAATTCAAGTATAGCTAGTTTAATATCAGCCGGCAAATCCACTCCAATAAATAATCTCATGTAGTATTCTCCTTATATAACTTAGTTAGCTCGACCAACCTTCTGATTTAAAAATGCCAGAAACTCTTTCTTCTGATCTTCATTCTCAAATATCCTAATAGGTATAATATGTGCCGAATCCTTATTAACATAGATAAAAATATGTTCTTTGTCTTCAACAATATCTGCTATTGAACCGAACTGAGTCTTTGCTTCACTGGTTTCACTTCTATCAACAATTCCATTTTCAGATATCGCAAGGTTATGAGTTCCTACCACACTATTGTTTTTCCCTTCGGCAAGCATCTTTGAGATTCTTCTTGAAACTATCTTCTTTAAACGTCTCGGATAAAAGGCAACCCAATACAAGTATAAGAGTATGAAAACGGCAAGCCAGTAGCCTATCGGCATGTTCGTAAATTGCCTTAGTAAGAAGGGTAAGAATAAAAAGGATAACGAGAGGATATAACGTTGTATAAAATACGACCGCCTTGTCAACTTAGAATAAGTAATATGGAACATATTAAAATCTATAAGATCCTGTTTATTTAGATCGTACTTAAAATTCACATGGATTCTCCTTTCAATTGTCCTAGATTGAAATACCCGTTCCCCCTAGGGGGTAAAACAGATCAACTTACATTTAAAAACGGTTACACATTACTCTCCTAAACAATACCTAATTGCACTTTCTACGTGTATCTTCGTAGTATTTAGAAACGGAATACCAAACTCATCCTTCGTGAGAATAAGAGGCAATTCTGTACAGCCCAAAATCAACCCTTGGATCAATTCCTCATTAACCATCCGTTCAACAATAGTGAGCAAACCGTTACGAGTTTCTTCCCGGAATTGACCCAGTTCAATCTCTGTCATTAGTTTATTCTGAATATAGTCTTGCTCTTCTTGTCTAGGCACAACGATGGAAATATGATTAATAGCAAATACTTCTTGAAAAAAATTAGCTTGCATTGTGAAACTCGTTCCAAGTAACCCAATCCTTTTTAATCCCATTTCTTTTGCCTTTTTACTTGTCTCTTCAACAATACTAATCAACGGAATTGGGGATGCACTATTTAATTGATCGAATACAATATGTGGTGTATTCGCAGAAATTATTCCAAAATCGGCACCGGCTTTGTATAGAGTGTCAATTCCCTTCAATAAGTACCCTATTACATCCTCCCAACGTTTCTGTCCAACTAAGATAAGTAGAGTATACATATCCATACTATGAATGATAATCTCAGGAAGACTTTCCTCCCCTTGTTGCTTACGGTAATAGTCAATCATTAAACGGTAGTAATCTAGTGTAGCCTCCGGACCAAAACCACCTATCATCCCGATCTTCTTCATTTAAACAATCACTCCCTTAAACTCCATTTGTGAACCATTCCTTAAACAATCGTCATCATGCTGTACCCCCATTTTATATCATCCTCCGCACAACTTCCATTCCCCATAGAGCCTGAATATCTACCCTGCTCGAATGTCATCAAAAAGCCAACCACGGATATTTCCATGATTGGCTTTTGAGAGACGGAGCCCTAAGGACTTCCATGATTTACAATATTTTTGACCCTCTTAAGAATGAATTCCCCAGCGTATAAATATAAAAAAGAAAAATTTGTTGAAATTAAGGGGAAATCTTTTTATGAGGGGGAAGATAATGGCTATATCGGGGAAAATATCAGACTTGAAAATACTAATAGCTTTGTTTGGAAACGTACCAATAAAAGAAATCATTCAATTTAAAGAATTAAGAAGTATAACTAATCCGAGAGTTGCTTAAATCTATGGAACAAGTTACAAAGTTGGTACAAGGTATTATACGTGGGAATGGGCTCTTTTTCGATGGGTATAACATATTTTTTCTGGTGATGTTCAGATGGCCTTCTCAACTTTAAACCGCAGTACAGTTTTAAGCTTCACTGGCTGAGTTTTAAGTGCATCCGAAAGATAGATTTCTCTGTGAATCTTAGTTATCCTCCTCAGATTGTTCTTAATACAATAATCTTCCATGATTGAGAAGCTCTTTGGCTCATCATCATAAGGCCCCATATGTAACATTTGAACACAAAGTCCTTCTTCTAAGCAATCAAATCTCACCTGCTCAAGCAGAAGGTGAGATTTTTTAAGTTTCACTCTATCAATGACTTCCTGAGCCAATTTATCCGTTACAAAATCCGGTTGTCTTATCATGATTGTATATATCAAACTGTTCTTATCCAATATTTCCATAGTTCTTGCTTCATCTTCTAAATCCCAGATGCCTTCAAGTGGAAATACTGCGAAATCATAATACCCCTCTGGAATAATATCTTTTTTAGGCAACATTTTGACAGTGTAAGCTAACGAATACAACACACCGATAGCTTCAGAAAACTCTTCAGAATTAGGATTACCTTTTCCATCAATCATAAAGAAGTTGAATTTTGGGATCATAACAAGTTCAGGTTTATTTTTTGGCAAATATAGTTCCTTGGCGTGTTTTTTCCACTCATATTTCATCTTTGTCCTCCCCCTGTCATCAATTTTTGCTCAGAACGAAAGATCACCTTCAAAAAAACTTGGTTTTCAACCTACTCTGATAAATGATTATTATGGACTATCTAATCTGTTTTCAGTTTCTTTTTGTACCCCTTATGCGTGTTCGGATTATATCCTGCGGATTCATAAAATTTGCATGCATCAATTCTATGAGTTTCTGTCACAAAAATTATTTGTGTGCAATCTTTTTGGGAAGCCTTTTTTTCTAGTTCAGATATCAGTGCTTTACCGACGCCATTATTTCTGTATCTATTATCAACGATCATATTTTCCAGTACCATAAAAGGTTTGCAATTTCCATAGAGCTCCCCACAAATAACTCCCATTATAGAACCTATTAGCTTATTATTTTCAAATGCACTAAGTAATAAGTGTGAACCATCTTCATAAAACTTGTTATAATTTTCATACATTGTCTCAACAGAAGATTCTTCATCCCAAAATTGCTTATATAGCTGGGCAAGTTGAGGGATATCTTCTGCAATCATTTCACGTATTATCATCTTTTTCCTCCAACATGTTCGGTATTTTCATACGTAGAGCTAATTTATCCGTCTTCTTATGGTAAGAAACCAACATCCACTTAACCCCAATCCCTTTCATTTAAATAAAGGACGTTTCGAACAACCTATTTCCTATGCCTTGAACCGACATTCCTTTTACTGTCCGACTAATAATTACTAACTCTTAATACTGGTTCTTGAGCATCACTTTAATTTCCTTTATTTCAGGAAAATTTTAAAAATGCTTTCAACATCTATAGCCCAAGCCTAATTCCAAACCTAATCCCAAACTTGGATTACTGGAAAGAAACCCTCGGCGCAGTGTTAATTTCATTATAGACATTGGACATCATACAATCTATAATATAATAATACAACACATTATCGGAAGAGGTGTAATTTTATGAATAGTGATGCAGTAACCAAGACTTCACCACACCGCGCATTGTTTCACGCGCTCGGATTGACCAATGAGGAAATAGAACGTCCCTTAATCGGTATTGTAAGCTCTCAAAACGATATCGTCCCAGGGCATATGAATCTGGATAAAATCGTGGACGCTGTAAAGTTGGGTGTAGCCATGGCTGGAGGGACTCCTCTTGTTTTCCCTGCGATCGCTGTATGTGACGGCCTGGCGATGGGACATCAGGGCATGAAGTATTCTCTTGTCACTAGAGAGTTGATTGCCGACTCTACAGAAGCTATGACACTAGCTCATGCCTTTGATGCACTGGTTATGGTTCCAAACTGTGACAAAAATGTTCCTGGATTGTTAATGGCCGCAGCAAGATTAAACGTTCCAACCATATTTGTCAGCGGCGGACCGATGCTTGCAGGTAAAGTGGATGGGCAAAAAGTTAGCTTTTCCAATGTTTCAGAAGCAGTCAGCCAATTTCAAGCAGGAAAAATCACTAAAGAAAAATTACAGGAATTTGAAAATAAAGGCTGCCCAACCTGTGGTTCCTGTTCAGGCATGTATACAGCCAACAGTATGAACTGCCTTACAGAAGTGCTGGGAATGGGGTTGCAGGGCAATGGAACTATCCCGGCAGTTTATTCGGCCCGGATTCAGCTAGCTAAGCACGCAGGTATGAAAATTATGGAACTGTTGAAAAGGGATATCCGGCCAAGAGATATTATGACTGAGGATGCTTTTGAAAATGCTTTGACCTTAGATATGGCCTTGGGTTGCAGTACCAACAGCATGTTGCATCTACCCGCGATTGCTCATGAATGCGGCATTGAATTGAATCTTGATATTGCTAATGAAATTAGTGACAAGACACCGAATCTATGCCACCTCGCGCCTGCCGGGCATAACTTTGTAGAGGAGCTCGATGAAGCTGGCGGCATTTACGCGGTGATGAATGAAGTCAATAAATTAGGTTTGCTTAAAACCGATTTAATAACCTGCTCAGGTAAAACTGTAGGAGAAAACATCGCAGGCTGCCTGAATAAAAATGCTGAGGTAATCAGGCCTGTCGAAAATCCCTACAGTAAAACAGGTGGGATTGCTGTATTAAAAGGAAACCTTGCTCCTGATTCCTGTGTTGTCAAGCGATCTGCCGTTGCACCAGAAATGCTTAAACACGAAGGCCCAGCAAAAGTATTTGACTGCGAAGAAGACGCCATGCAAGCAATTAATTCCGGCGGAATCATAGCAGGAGATGTCGTTGTAATACGGTATGAAGGCCCAAAGGGCGGGCCAGGCATGAGAGAAATGTTAAATCCTACCTCTGCCATTATGGGAAGTGGACTTGGAGAAAGCGTCGCGCTGATTACCGATGGGCGATTCAGTGGTGCAACCAGAGGCGCTGCAATCGGTCATGTTTCTCCTGAAGCAGCGGTAGGCGGTAATATCGCTTTGATAGAAGACGGAGACATTATTCAAATTGACATTATGGCCAATACAATTAACTTTATCATAAGTGAAACCGAACTTGAAAAACGAAGGGCAAACTGGAAACCAAGAAAGCCAAAAATTGTAACAGGATACCTTTCCCGATATGCCGCCTTGGTCACATCAGGAAACAGGGGTGCTATTTTAGAAATTAATTAACAATAGCACAAAGCAGCCTACAATGCTCAAGCAGTTATTAACAACTTCATAACCATAGAGAGCCCTTTCTCGCGCATTAAGTGAGAGAGGGCTCATTTTTACATTTGATATTTTTACATATTGGTTAATTTAATTTTTTAGTGTAAGGGCATGATCTCCAGTACTGTAAGCTAGTAATAGACCAGCCATAGTTGCCACAGTTGCTGATCTAATGAAGTACGGCATAATAACCTTACTTGTAAGCACTGCAAGATTTCCTCCTGATTTTCCTCCTATTATTAAGGCGATACAAAAAAGTACAAAGACCATAAACCCACCAATTATTGCTATCATGCTACTAATGCTAAACACGGACTTTATTATTTCTTGATATTTTTGTTTCATATTAAACTAAAACCCTCCTTCTTATATAAATGGCACTGGAAAAATACCAGCTAGTATTAATATTGCAATAATAAGGTGTGCTCCGACCCATACAAAGGCTAGTTTCGATGTTTCTTTAAAACCCGACCCAGAAATGCCCATTGCTGCATACATTGATAATGCAAGTGGAGGTGTCATCCCTTCAAGCGCGCCAGTGATTGCGGGCAATAACGCTGCTGCGAGCAATGGATTTACACCCAATATTGCTAACCCGCCTACAATTCCTGTACCAAATATTGCTATTTGGGAAGAACCAGGTAATATCATCCCTAGAAAAGCAGTAAATGTTGGTATGAAGAGCGCCATTTGAAGTCTAGTTAAGCCAAACGATTGAATAAATTCTCCTAATGATTCTCCTATATTTAAACCACCAAACAAATAGGAAATGGAGTATGCAAAATATATTGTTGCAGCCACCGGTATTACTGTTACAATAGCTTTCTTGATAAGATTAAAATAATTCAATAAATTTGCCCCACCATTAATGACTTTACGACTGATTATAATCGCATAGACTGCAGCTATTCCTGGAGTAAAAAGGATTACACTATTTCCAAAAGCTGCAGCACCCTGTGCGCCAAGTCTCGCTGTAAAAAACGTGCTACGAAACATAAAATCTAAAAACAGAGGTACAAAAATTATTACTGGAACTAACAGTGCTTTCCAGCCTTGTCTGATTGCATCCCGTGTTTTTGGAATCATAGCTACATCCATCGCTTGAACCTTATAATACTTACAGAAAAATATTAGTGTTATTACCCTTTGCAGTATGAAATATATACCAATTGCCCATGTTATTAGCCAAAAAGTTGATAAGTCATATTGATCTGGATATAAAATATTCAATGTGCTAAACGCTAGTAGAATCGTTCCCGAAGGCGGAATCATTGGACCGAGCGAACTTGCTGCCATCTCAACTGTTGAAGCAAGTGCTTTGGGAAATCCTGTTTTAATCATCGCAGGGATGGTAAAAACACCCGTTGCTGCAACGTTTCCGGGGCCTGTCCCAGATAGTGCCGACATAAATGTACTGCTAATTAAACTTACATAACCTGCACCACCTTTTAACCTCCCTACTAGTGCTAAGACAAACCGAATAATGTCGTCAACAACTTTTGTTTCCCCAAAAATAAATGCCAGCATTAAGAATGCAAAAATGGCATAAAACAATGTATTTGTCGACGGCTTGATTAGTAAAGGAATCAATTGCTTAGAACTACCAGTTACGAAAATCATAACTATATATCCGATAAACATGGCTTCATAAATCGGTCTTTTAAACGCAACTAAAATAACAAAAATGGTCGCAAGTAAAATTAATAAATAAGTAATCTCTATCGGCATTTTCATCCCCCTCTAAATAGAAACATAGGCTAAATAAAATTGATTCAAATTTTCGCCAAAGTAACTACCTCATAATCTCTCCTCCATTTCATATTAGAATTTATGTGGTTATTACATGTTATGATGTGTTATTATGTGACAAATTTACCCCATTGATCTCAATTTGTCAAGTACCTTAAGAATTTTCTAAATATTTTTCTCTACTAATTTACTCAATATACTATAAATCTACACGATGGTTCCCTATCCCTAAAGTAAAGTAAATCCTATGATTCCTACAGAAATAAACGTTCTCAGCCTCCATTTATATTGTTTTATCTAAAAAAGCAAAAAATTAGAGTACCGTTACTAGTTATAACATGTTATAATATATATGATTAGTAATTTTGTAAAAACTCAAACGTTAATATTCCCGCTCTTCCATATAATAGATATCTAATTACTGAGCCTTGTTATTTAGACGATAATATTTGGAATATCTTGTTATAGAAATACTGATAAGAATAGGATGGAATAATAAAATGTCTTCAATTTCTAACGAAAGTCCAATCTCCTTATATCTTCAAATTAAAAATATAATAACTCAACAAATTAAAGAAGGTGTTCTTAGCGCCGGTAATAAAATTCCTTCAGAGAGAGAACTATGTGAGCAATATAATGTCAGCCGCATAACTGTAAGGCAATCTCTTAATGAGCTTGAAAAAGAAGGATTAGTTAATAAAATTCATGGCAAAGGCACATTCGTTGCACAACCTAAAGTGGAGCAACCATTAGTTACGGTAACCTCTTTTCAAAATACACTCTTGAGTAAGGGCCTGAAACCTAAAACTAAGTTTATAAAGTATGTGGTTCTCCCCAATTCTTATAAGATTAGTAATATCCTTAGCATCCCTTTATCTGAAAAAATCGTTGAATTAACATTGATTGGACTCGACGATGAAACTCCAATGGTCGTGTACAACAGTTACTTTGCTTATGATTTAGGTGTAAGAATGCAGGAGTTAGCTGAACAGGCATCTGCTGAAAACAGACCTTTTTCAACATTTGACCTATATGAACGAATACCTGAACTAACTTTGGGAACAATAAGCCAGACATTCGAAGCCTCAATTGCCGACGCTTCTATTGCTAAACTATTAAGTGTTAAAAAAAACACCCCAATTCTTATTGTTGAATCTATTATCTATACTAATGAGAACCTACCTGTTGAGTACAAGACCGCAATTTATCGTGGAGACAAATACAAATTCTCTATGGTTCGTAAAATTTAAGTTCGATAAACTTTATAAAATAGTTTTAATTGATAAAAGTCCCTTCTTTGGTTGAGTAAATCATCTACTAAGGAAGGGTATTTTTATGGGGAGAATGACCAGCAACAAAAATAGTTATCCTCTTAAATTAAAGTGAACTCGTTCAATAAGTTAAACATCGAAACTTGGGTGACGTAAGTCTCCTGTGACATAACTCTCCGGTGGAGAGTTATGCCGAAGGCGCAAGGCTAGTAACGGACACTTAGGCGCTGAGGATGACTTACAACGAAGGCGCAGATCCACTGACGAATACTTCCGCACCGTAGGATGGAGTCTACCACCTTCGCCGCCAAGTGTTTTCTTTTGGGAAGGGCGGCTCGGCGATACTAATCCTCAGCGCAATTGTATTCTTTAAGGGCCGTGCGCTTTCGGCGATACTGTCCACCGGACACTATCGTCACTGGAGACTATCGTCACCTAAGCAGAGTACGAGGTCCACTCCCGCTTGAAAAAGTGGGAGTCTTACGATTGGATAAACTTGAGGCTCATAGACTTGATATGGAGGATTAATGCTTGTATTAAATTTTCATAATTGCTTGACAAAGCTAAGTGCAACATGTTATAACTTGTAATAACCAGTTGAGCATGAAGTGTAACCTTTGTTCTAAGCTGGGAAAAATAAAACGGAGGTTTTTTATTAATGAAAAGAGAACTTACATTTCTTTGTCCCAATGGACATCTGGGATTTGCACCTACTAAAGAAAAAAGTTTTTACATTGGAGTTGAAACAAAACCGGACTATATTTTATGTGATTCCGGTAGCGACGATATTGGTCCCGGCCCATTAGGATCCGACATTTGTGCGAGTATGAAATCGACACAAATCCACGATCTTGAACTAATGTTTGTAGAAGCCCGTAAACTCGGTGTCCCTATGATTATCGGTTCAGCAGGGGATACTGGAAGCAACAGTAAAGTTGATATGTATGTAGACATTATTAAAGATCTGGCCAAGAAATATAACGTTTCAAAGTTTAAGCTAGGATATTTTTATTCTGAAGTTGATAAACAATACTTGTTTACTAAAATGAATGCCGGTGAAAAGATTGAGGGTCTTGATGGTCGAAGTGATTTAACAAGAGAAGAGCTTGAAGAAACAGATCGCATTGTTGCAGTTGCAGGGGTCCATCCATTTATTAAACTCTTAGAAATGGGCGCAGACGTTATCATTGGTGGACGATCAAGCGATTGCGCAGTTTTTGCTGCTCCTGCTATTCAACAAGGTTTTTCTGAAGATTTATCTTATTACTTAGGGAAAGTATTAGAATGTGCTTCTTTCTGCGCAGAACCCTATGGCGGAAAAGAGTCTATCTTAGGCACGATTAGTGAAAATGATGTCAAGGTTAAAGCAATGCTCCCTGAACAGAGATGTACTATTGCTTCTGTAGCAGGACATGCTATGTATGAAAGAAGCAATCCATTTTATGAGTATGTAGCTGGTGGATTGCTCGATATGACTCATTGTAAATACGAACAGTATGATGAGAAGACAACCAGAATAACAGGTCCGAAATTTGTTCCAATTAATGGGAGAGTAAAAGTTAAATTAGAGGGAGCCGGCAAAGTAGGAGAAAGGTTTATTGGAATAGCCGCAATTCGTGATCCTTATTCCATTAAGAATGTCGATAAAATGATCGAATGGGCCAAAAGTCAGGTTCGTGAGCTCTTTGGGGATACAGGATATGAACTTCATTATATAGTATATGGCAAAAATGGCGTTATGGGTGATATGGAACCGGTAAAAGAAATCAAATCACACGAACTCTGTGTTGTTGTACAAGGCGTTGCTCCAACGAAACAAATGGCACAGGAAGTTACTATGACAGGTACGCGTCAATTATTCTACTCACGACTGCCTGAGGTTAAAGGCACAGCTGGCTCAGTTGCATATGTTCTGGATGAAGTTATTCAAGCCTCAGCAGCATATAAGTGGACTTTAGACCATACCGTAGAGGTTGACGACCCAATGGAACTTTTTCCAGTCAATATGATTGAAGTAGGTAAGTAAAATTAAAGGAGATACAAGCATGAGAACTAAAACACTAAATGAATTAGCGAAAACAATTCGAAGCAAAAATGCAGGCACTGATAAGATTACCTTTGATATTATTTTCAGGGAACAAGAAAACTATGAAATAGTCAAAAAAAGTGGTGTCCTAAACAAAAAACTTATTTGCCAAATTTATGGACTAGAGGAAAAGGACATTTGTGATTTCGTTGAGTTTGATCCAGCATACGCCATAAAGTTCACAATTTATCGCAAAAAACCAAGTGGCAGTGCGGGAGAGACAGACATTTTCGGTTGCCAGCAATATCCTCCATTGCTTGATATCGAAATCCCAGTTTAATTATTTAAATCTTTATCATCTGATTTGTTTGCTATCCTCCAGTTAATGTATCCGGATAAATATTCTCTTTCGACTTTTTGGATGGGTCTTTATATCGTATTCGGTTGGTTAATCTTTCAACGCTGGCTTACTTTAATTGCATTTTGCAAATACTACAAAGTAAAACCTGTACCGAAAGAAGAACGTCCGAAATAAAAAAAGAGGTTGACTCATTTCCACTTTAGGGAAATGAATCAACCTCTTTTAGATCGCAAAAATTCCATCGTTTAGCGTTCTTTTAGACTATGCCATTTTTATGAAACTGCTCAATTTGTGCGGTACTATACCCAATACCCGCTAATACCTCATCCGTGTTTTCGCCAGTTCTAGCAAAAACCATTTTAGCCTCGCCCGGGGTTTCTGAAAGCTTGATGGGTACTCCAGTGCATACCAAGTCTTTACCGGATCCCTGAAAATTGGATAAAGTATGGACCATATTACGGGCCAGAACTTGCGGGTGTTTGACCATTTCGTCTAGGGTAAGAATCGGAGTAAAACATATGTCAGAATCCGAGAGGAACTCAACCCATTCATCACGAGTCTTTGTGAGCATAATCTTTTCTATAGAGGCCTTAATTTTTGGCTGACTTGGTATATCCATCTGTAGAGGGATATACTCTTCCACACCTAGTTTCCTACAGAAACTGGCCCAGAATTTATCCTCTACGGCGCCCAGACTTACATATCTACCATCCTTACACTTGTAATTGTTAATAAGTAGCATAGCCACCTGTCAACAGTTCACCGCCACGCTTGGGCAGGTTGCCATCTCCTCCGGACCATTCGCCAATAGTATAAGCGAGAAGACTGAGGGCTCCATCCATCATAGCCACGTCACAAAGCTGTCCTCTTCCTGTTTTTTCTCTTGCTGCTAAAGCTAGCAAAATTGCGATCACTGAATACAGGCTGCCGCCAGCAGTATCTGCAATCTGTACACCACACATAGCGGGAGGCCCATCTTTAGTGCCCAGTAATTCAGTTACACCAGCAATATTGAGATAGTTAATGTCGTGACCAGCTGCATCGCGCATAGGGCCTGTTAAACCGTAACCCGTGATTATGCAATAAATGATCCGCGGATTAATCTCTTTTAAGACTTCATAACCTAAGCCAAGCTTATTCATAACATCGGGGCGAAACTGATCAACCACGATGTCAGCTTCAGCAACTAGCTTTTTAAAAATTTCTTTGCCTTCTGACTGTTTCAGATCTAGGCCCATACTTTTCTTATTACGATTCACTGTATAGAAGCGCGCACTGGTATCATTGATCATGGGTTCTAAAAAACGACCTAATTCACCCTTGCGATCCTCGATTTTAATGATCTCTGCCCCGAAATCTGCCAGTATCTGTGCGGCCAAAGGACCGGGCAAATATCTGGATAAATCTAATACCTTAATGCCTTCTAATGGTAAACCCATACTCTAACCTCCCTCTAAGAGAATGATTACGACGGGCATTCTACTTCATGATGATTCCTTCCGGATCAATAACTTTATAGAGTAGCTCCAACTCTTCATACGTAGGAGTCAGAGTTTCTCCCTTGCATCTAGAAATATTAAGATCGAAGCTGCAATTTTCACGGCAATCCTCAGCTGTAAAACCAGGATGATAAGTATCTAGATACATCTCGCCATTTTCATCAAAGCGATAGACACCCATGTCAGAAATAACAGCGGCTGGCCCACCATGGAACGCTGGACCATAGACGTCCTTTTTAGGAACCCATTCTTTATCCGGCCAATGGGGAATTTTCCATCCGGGCGAGGTGATATAGCTGACTCTTTCCACAAAACGACGTTTTTGACCGACCTGAGGCATAATCAGAACGCTTCTCCTTGCAAGGGAATGGATATCAGTATTCCCACCACTACCGGTCAGCCGTTTACCAGTGGGACCGCCCATAAAGGTGCAGTTAACGTTTCCATAGAGATCTACTTCAGCACCACCCAGATAAGCTAGGTCAACCTTGCCAGACTGCAATTGTCCAAACACGTCGGTTAAGCCATCTGCAACTGCAGCTTGGTAGCTGCAACGAGCATCAGCTACCGAGGTCGGCAGGTCGATGGGTCGACCGTCAATAGAACCCGATTCATAGATACAGACGGCTGTGGGGGCTTGAGTATGTTGAGCCACCATGATAGCCAACATAGGTAGACCGGTCCCCGCAAAGACTATTTCGCCATCCTGTACTTCCCGAGCAGCAGCACAGGCCAAGAGGTCGCTGGGCTTAAATTCACCGGGTTTAGAATATCCTTTTTTGCTATCCATTATCTTGACCCCCTTTTCATTGTCGAAGAATAGCCCAGAGAAGGATTGGCTTTTAGAGATTCCAAACGGGTTATGCCTAATTTGCTAAGATATTCTTGGAAGTCTTTAACGCCAAAGATCCATTCATCCGCCCACTTATCAAACCCTTCTTGAGTGCGGGTGGCTTTAAAGAATTCGGAAATAAAGTTGCCGTCAGGTTCATGTACCCCATACAAACCGGTAGGGTGAGCACCCCAAGGTAATTCAACAATATAATCCACCAGGTAACCCGGTAACATATTGCGGGTCGGTTCCCGGCGCAAGTATTCTTCTGGAACAACCTGTTCAGCGATAATAATATTCTTTTTAGAAGCTTTGATAGCCTCTTGATCGCTAAATTTCAAACCATCGACCCTCACGGTCCCTTCAGCACCCACCATTTGGACATGGGTGATACACCACTCTGGATTAGCCGCTGGGATGAGAATAATCTCAGAATCCGTAAAAGGCTCTTTATACGTAACATATTTATGCTTACCAATATGTGGGTTGGATCCATCTCTGAGCCCGGCTTTACCCAGATTATCATTTTCTGGATTCAGAATATCGCTTCCCATAGCAGAATAAGTGGGTAAAAACGGAAGACCCTTCGATCCGGCGGTCAACCTGTTTAAGGCATGGATATGGGCCCAGTCTTCATAGAGAATTTCACTATTTTCAATTTTACGGGCCAAGTTACTACCGAACTTTCCATAGAGTTCGTGTCCACACCAGCTTGATTCCCAGATTCCTACGCAACCAGCGCCTACGAGCATATCGTCATGGGTTCCGCCATTAACCTCAACGAGATGAAGATTACGTTTTTTCTGCCGAATCAGCTCATAAATAGCAGCCATAGGACGACGCCAAACTGTAAAACCCCCGAATGTCAACATATCGCCATCCTTGATCTGCCCAATCGCTTCTGCAAGACTTACAATTTTAGGCCTGGCCATTGTACAACCCCCTTTTAATATATATTTTTTAAAAACGACCTATTACTTCTCGCCCGATGATCATGCGTTGAATCTGATTAGATCCTTCGTAGATCTGGGTAATCTTGGCGTCTCTCATCATACGTTCAACTGGGTATTCTCGACAGTATCCATATCCCCCCATCAACTGTACGCAGTTGGTGGTGACTTCCATGGCAACGTCCGTGGCGAAGTACTTGGCCATTGAGGCTTCTTTGTTATGGGGCATTTTGTTATCCTTGAGCCATGCAGCTCTGTAAATCAGCATCTGTGCAGCTTCTATCTTGGTAGCCATTTCTGCAATCATAAACTGAACGCCCTGATTGGCTGCCAAAGGTTTATCAAATTGATTTCTTTCCTTAATGTAATTAGTGGTATATTCCAAGGCTCCTTCAGCAATTCCCAGACCCTGGGCGCCAATGGTAATACGACCACCGGCCAATAAGCCCATAGCTACTGCAAAACCATTGTTGATTTCTCCTAAGACGTTTTCTTTAGGAACTTTAACATTTTCAAAATAAAGTTCACAAGTTGGGTCAGCGTGCATACCCATTTTTTCAACCGGTTTACTGATAGTGAACCCTGGGGTGCCTTTTTCTATGATCAGACAGGTAATACCTTTACCTTTAGGCTGAGTTGGATCAGTCTTAACAAAGGTGCAATAGGTTGTGGCATGTCCACCATTGGTAATAAATATTTTGCTACCATTAACAAGGAAATGATCACCTTTATCTTCAGCTTTGCATTTTAAGGCTGCAGCATCAGATCCGGCGTTAGGCTCAGTCAATGCATACGCCCCAATAATCTCACCCGTGGCCAGTTTGGTCAGATATTTTTCCTTTAAAAATTGACTGCCATAGAGATAAATACTCATACAACCCAAACCTGTGTGTACGCTGGTTACAACTGCAGTAGATGCGCAAGCCTTTGCTAATTCCTCAACAATAATAGCAAAGTCCAGATAGCTACCGCCTCCACCACCCCATTCTTCCGAAACAGGAAACCCGGTTAAGCCTAGTTCTCTCATCTTACTCCAAGTATCCATAGGAAACTCATGGCTTTTGTCAAGGATTTCTGCTAAAGGTGCAACTTGGGTTTTTGCGAATTTCCTTACCATATCTCTGACCATAAGGGTTTCGTCACTCAATTTAAATTCCATGTTGACTACACTCCAATTCTTTTTACAATTTTAAACTTATATAAACGGTTTAGTCAGCATCGACACGAATAAGCATCGCATCGCCCTGAGCATGACCGGCGCAGATTCCACAGACTCCATAACCACCGCCACGTCGTTTCAGTTCATAAGCTAACGTCATAACGATTCTAGCTCCGGTTGCTCCGATAGGGTGACCATAAGCTATCGCGCCGCCGTTGACATTGACCTTTTCAAACATTTGCTCCTTAGTCATACCCAGTATGCTGCGGGCGCTAACGAGTGCTACAGCTGCGAACGCTTCGTTAATCTCAATCAGTTTAACGTCATCCAGTGTCAAATTATTTTGTTCCAGTACCTTCTTAATGGAAAGGCCAGGAACGGTAGCAATATCTTTGGTGGGTTGCGATACTTCCGCATAATCCACGATAGTAAATAGAGGTTTTACACCCAGTTCATCAGCCTTAGCGCGACTCATGAGCAAACAAACATCTCCACCATCATTGGTACCAGGTGCGTTTCCGGCGGTTACACTGCCAGGTTTTCCGGTGACGGAACTTACATGGTTGAATACTGGACCAAGCTTAGCCAGACCTTCGATCGTAGTATTAGCGCGGGGCCCTTCATCCTTTTCCATGATTTCTTTGCCCTTTTTAATTTCAATCGGGAAGAGTTCATCGTCAAGTTTTCCAGTGGCCATAGCATCTGCAGCAGCCAGCTGAGAATGTAGTGCCCATTCATCCTGTTCCTCACGGCTGTAACCAAATTCATCTGCGACTTCCGAACCATGAATGGCCATGTGTCGATCATAGATAGCGTCCCAAAGTCCATCTTTTACCATCAGATCAACACAGTCAGCATTGAGTAGACCCATTCTTTTCCCTCGTCTCAGATCGGGAAGTGCAAAGGGGACGTTACTCATGCTCTCCTGACCACCGGCTATCACGATTTCAGCTCTTCCTAAGGCAATCATCTGAGCACCTAGATCAATCGTTTTTACTCCGGATGAACAAACTTTATTAACCGTAATGGAAGGTACATGTTCTGGAAGTCCTGCCAAAAGAGTAGCCTGACGGCTCGGGACTTGACCGCTACCGGCTTGCACCACGTGGCCCATGATGACATAGTCAACATCGCCTGGAGCAACTTTACCTTCGGTTCTGCGGATAACTTCTTTAATAGCTAGGGCCCCTAATTGGGCAGCATCATACTCTACTAATGCGCCAAGGGATTTACCATAGGGAGTTCTGCAGGCTTGTACACAAACCACTTCACGTTGTTTGGCATAGGTGTTGCTAATTCTTCTACCCATTGTTGAATAATCAGGCTTTCTTTCACCATAACCGCTGATTTTAGCATCCTTATAATAGGTTTTTCTTGTAAGTTCAAGCTTTTGGTTTACTTTAGACATTAATTAGTTCCTCCTCAATTGGCTTTCAGTCTTATCGTCCTTCAAAAGCTGGTTTGCGTTTTTCCAAAAATGCCTTACAGCCTTCTGTTTGATCCTGCGTACTAAAGGCTAGACCGAACACCTCAGCTTCGTAGGCTTGCGCATTGTCTAAGTCCATATTTATCCCTCGTTGTATAGCACTTTTACTAAGCTGAACTGCTACGGGGGCTCGCCCTGCAATTCGTTTGGCAAGCTTTTGGGCTTCTTCCATGAGAGTATTAAGTGGATAGACACGATTCGCTAACCCGATACGATACGCTTCTTGAACATCTATGATATCGCCGGTAAAGAGTAGCTCGTTGGCCACTCCTGTACCGACTATACGGGGTAAACGCTGCGTGCCTCCAAATCCTGCCGTGAGGCCAAGAGAAACTTCCGGTTGACCAAACTTCGCATTTTCACTAGCTAAACGAATATCGCAGGCCATGGCTAACTCACACCCACCACCTAAGGCAAATCCGTTGATTGCGGCGATCACTGCCTGCGGTAAAAATTCAAGCTTCCGGAAGGTTGCCTGTCCTAATTGAGCAAAACGTCGGCCTTCCAAAGTGTTAAAGTCTTTCATCTGAGAGATATCTGCGCCTGCTACAAAGGCCTTATCTCCACTGCCTGTAAGAATAACAACTTTGACACTGGAATCTCTCCCCAGCTCATCAAGCACGGTGGAAAGTTCCGACAATGTATCACTATTTAAGGCATTTAAGGCTTTTGGGCGATTGATGGTTAGCACTGCGATCGGACCGCTCTTTTCAAGTAAGAGATTTGCGTACTCCACGTTTTGTCCTCCTCATTTAATCGTTTCCCCGCTTAATGATTCTTTTTTTATTACTCGTATTTATAAAAACCTCGACCAGATTTTCTACCGTACCAACCAGCTTTAACGTATTTTCGGAGTAACGGGCAGGGGCGATATTTATCGCCTAATCCTTCATGAAGGATTTCTGAGATAGATAGAACGGTGTCCAGTCCAATTAAATCAGCTAACGCTAACGGTCCCATTGGGTGATTCATGCCCAATTTCATAACATTGTCAATAGCTTCGACTGTAGCAATCCCCTCAGAAAGGGTATAGACGGCTTCGTTAATCATGGGGATTAAGATCCGGTTTGCCACGAATCCAGGGGCATCATTGACTTCCACTGGCGTTTTTCCCATTTCGAGACTGAGGGTTTCAATTGTTTTATATACTTCGTCGCTAGTGGCTAGACCACGAATAACTTCAACGAGCTTCATTACCGGAACAGGATTCATAAAGTGCATCCCAATGACTCGATCTGGTCGTTTGGTAAAAGCAGCAATCTCAGTAATTGGTAAGGAAGACGTATTGGTTGAAAGAATCGTATGTTCTGGACAAATGACGTCAAGTTGCGAGAAAATTTGAGACTTTATGGTCATATTTTCCACTGCCGCCTCGATAACCAAGTCAGCTGAAGCAGCATCTTGTAAGGAGGTTGATTTTATAATACGGCCTAAAGTAGTTTCCATGTCCGCCTGATTAAGTTTCCCTTTTTCGACACTTCGACGGAGATTTTTCTCAATAATACTAAGACCTCGAGTTACAAATTCTTCTTTAATGTCATTAAGGATGACAGAGTAGCCCGATTGAGAAGCAACCTGGGCGATTCCACCGCCCATCTGTCCTGCTCCAATAACCATGATTGTCTTCATACTAACTCCTCCATTTTCTTTGGTATCCGAAACCGAATGCATCGCATTTTTCACCAATCAATCATCCGGCCTCCGTCATTTTTAGAATCATATGAATTATCTAGCAATTATCATGCCAAGAATGATTAACAGTAGAATTCGATTATGTAATAGGCTGATTTGTAAATTAATTCTAAATATTTGGGCAAAGTATTAATTCTAGATACTGGTGATCAATGTCAGCAAGGGTTGAAAAACGAATTGAAGTAAGTATAATTGGCATATTTCGTGAAACAAGGGGGGAGGGCGAGAATTTAAGCGTAATGCGCTTTAAAAAAATGTCCCGAAAGCGGACACATTTGTTTAAATGTGTGTCTGCTTTCGGGACACTATGTGTGGGCAGCTAGAAAAAAGAAAAACTCAATCTTTTAAATCATATTTATTTAGTTTATCGTAAAGTCTTGACCTACTAAGGTTTAAAAGTTTTGCAGCTTTCGACTTGTTGCCCCCGGCCTTTTCAAGGGCTACAACAATCATGTTCCTTTCTATGCGGTCAATTTTGTCTTGGTGGCGAATCGTTTCGCTAATTACCTCGCTTGCTGAAGAGCTGTTGTCAATTATATGACGTGGTAAGTGGGTTAACTGGATCAAACCACTGCGAGTATAGTTCACAGCTCTCTCTACGACATTTTCCAATTCACGAATATTTCCTGGCCATGAGTAGTTTAGCAAAGCCCTCACGGCATTATCGGTGATGCCCATGACGTTACTATGAAGCATATGGTTAAATTTAGTTATGAAAAAATGGGTTAATGGTTTTATATCCTCGTAACGCTCTCGTAGCGGTGGTAAATGCAAATTGATGACATTTAACCTATAATAAAGATCCTCTCGAAACTCTCCTTCAGTAATAGCATTGTTAAGGTTTTTATTGGTAGCTGCTAAAATACGAACATTTACTTTAATACTTTTTGTCCCACCTAAACGTTCGAATTCACGTTCTTGTAACACCCGTAATAACTTGGATTGTAGAGCTAGTGGCATGTCCCCTATTTCATCTAAAAAGAGCGTTCCTCCATCGGCCATCTCTATGCGTCCAGGTTTACCGGTCTTTGCTGCACCAGTGAACGCCCCCCCAACATAACCAAACATTTCTGCTTCCATTAGGTTTTCCGGAATAGCGGCACAGTTTACTTTAATGAATGGTCCTTTGCATCTGTCACTACAGAGATGAACAGCGTGGGCCACTCCTTCTTTTCCAGTGCCGCTTTCCCCGGTAATTAATACAGTAGAACTACTTGAGGCAACAATCGATATCTCTTCCTTTAGTTTTTTCATTTCAGCATTTTCGGCAATTATGTTTTTTAAAGCATCTTGAGCTGTTGTATTTTTTTGTAATTCTTCCTGGAAAAACGTTACTTTATTTTCTAAGAATCGAAGTTTTTCGGCTAATTCCTTCACTTCGGCAAGTTGGGGAAAGATGGCTTTTCCCACTGCTCCAACTACATCCCCGTCTCTTATTATGGGCATCCGGGAAACAATTAAGGGCTTTCCATGAATTGTCAGGACATCACTGGTTTCTGAAACACCAGTACTAGCCACAATGTGTAACCTGCTTTCCTGCATGATGTCAGTGATATGTTTTCCAATAATTTCTTCAGGATGTAACGATAAAAAATCCGCAAACGCATGGTTAACAAGAGTTGTTTTTCCTTTTTCATCCACCACAATTATGCCGTCATGGATGATATTAAGAACTGTATCGAAGGTCTTGTTTAAGGCTTTAACTGTTGCCAACTCTTTAGCGGCTTGCTCAAGGTCCGTAAGGTCTTGAAAGATGACAATTCCTCCAGCAATGTTATCTCCAATGTTTAAGGGAGTAATATTCACGACCATTGTAATGTTGCTGTGCCTGTACTTTAGTCCTATTTTAACCTCGCCGTGAATTAGTGCCGGGTTTAAGTCCAAATTAGGCAATAACTCTTTAAAGGGTAGGCCAAGGGAAGTATCCATCTTTAAGCCTAGTATTCGGCTTGCCCCTATATTAACATGTGTTACTATACCTTGGCTGTCAACAGCAATCACACCGTTATGCATTGAATCTAAAATAGCTTTCAACTGTACGTTCAGTAATCCGGAGCGGCTTAATAAGGTCATAACTAGATTCGCTTTGGATAAGAGACCTTGAACTTTTCCCTCCTTGTTTACTACAGGAACCGACCCGACGGGACTTGCTTTCACGAAATCAACTAACTGATCCTCTGGGATATCGTCCGGAATACTGATCACATCTTTTATTAGGTAGGGATCAATGATATCTTCATGAGTCGAACCGTCTAGGATTGCCCGATAAAGACTGCTCCTAGTAAAGACACTCAATAATCTGCCATCCCCATCTAACACAGGGATACTGGCAATCTTTAGATCCATGAAAATGCTCACAGCTTTAGCTATAGTGTCGCCGAGGATCAAATATGATAATCTGGTATTGGTACCTTCTTGAAGAAGCATATTAATCACACCTTAATTTATTTTAAAATATTAAGATTTCGGAGATAATCTAGTTTCTAAATTCTAACATAGAAATTAAATTCAATATAATATGTTTTTGGACAAAATATAGGCAAATTCTTTATTGGTTATCTATAAACTGTACCCCCTTCATATTTTAACATGTCTATAAAGGAATAAGGGCTCAAAGAATTCACTGTACACTGGGCCCTTGTTTTATTTACTAAGGGAGCACACAAGTTTACAACTTCAGTCTCATATTTCTACAAAATATTCTCTTAATTTTTCAGATAATTCATAATATTATTAACTATTTACTATCAAAATTATACACCTTTTAATTGATTAAGGGAACCGAATATTTCGGTTCCCTTTTGTGTTCATAATGAGGAAATACTGTAAATTTGTTAAAATAGCACACCGAGCTGTTAGTATCACAAAGTGCAATAAAATAAGCCCTATCTTAAGACAGAGCTTATTTCGAGCAAACAATAATGTAATTGTGTTAAGAGGAGTGTTCCTCTGAAATACCTGAAGTGGATACCTTTACGGAATGATCCGGCGAGGTATAGAAGGGAACTTTCCCCATAAACCAATCATTAAAGAGTAAGGGAATAATTGCCCAGAATAACCAAACCAAAGGTTTGTTAAGGTGATTCGACAGTTCTGGCTGAAGTCCAAGCAGCGGCTGGCAAACCATATAATAGATAAAGTACGAAGCAGCACCCAGAGCAAAAACCCCAACAGTGCGAACAATCCACCCTACAACAGTTCCCCATTTCTGAGGCCAGTTGTCAAAATAATGATTCCAAACTAAAAATGGGAATAAGGTAAACCCAGCAATAGAAGCGGTATGGTAATAACGCCAAACCAGAGAAGCCGGCCCATCAGCCACTTTCGGGTCCACTGCTCCCCAGACGGCACCCATGCCAAACAACAAAACTTTAACGGTTACAAAGGCCATAATCACAATTGAAACAAAAGCTACTAAGCCACTCCAAGGTTGTTTTTTAATAAGGTTGAACGGTTTCCCTTCCCAAACATTTGCTGTCATAAAAAGATAAACAACCATCCACTCCCAAATCCCAACAACATAGTTTAAATGAGGAACTCCATCAATAACCCCCCACCAAGGAGCTTGTGCTGCCAAGGGCTGCTTGAAAACTATAGCAACATAAAAGGGATAAATCAACATTCCATACGCCAGAAGCGTGAGCACTGTTGTAAAGCTCCACTCGGCCAAGCCCAAGGCCGGTTGAGTTAACTTCCCACCCCAAGGCCATTTCTTAAAGAGAATAGACCAAAACGTATAGGTGACAAAGCCCATTAATACAAACATAACAATGGCGCCACCCGCGTATTCTCGAGCTAGTTCATGACTGATACCACGTGCCACTAAAGCATCTACACTCCAAAGTGGAAGAATTACTTTTCCCAGAAAACCTTGGAATACACCATAAATAATTACATAACTTGCTACAACATTGACCAAAGTCATCACAAGTCCCCGTGTCAGCGGTTTTAGTTTTTCAAATGGCCAATTTCCAAACACAATATGTTGCCAGGCACCAAATAAAATCATCCAGGCTAGGAACTCGATCATAGGATGTTCATAGTATTTAAAGATTCCTTGAGGGGATGCAAAAATGTACCATGTTATTAGTGCTATGAGTAAAAACGAAACCGAGGCCAAAATTCCAGATAAGGGCTGCCCCCAACGTGCTTTCGAACCATGATCTGACATAAATCTCCTCCTCTATTTTAATAAGAATATAAAATCTAAACAATAGGCCTTATGAGTGTTAAACATTCCATGAGAACTCCGTCTTAACTAATTCCTTTTCCTTGATAAACTCCATCAACAATTTTGCAGTACCCCCAGTAAGTTTTAGACAATGGCGCAAATGCTCAGGAGAGTCAAACTCATGAGGATTTAACCCACGACAGCAAGTCCCGCCAAATTGATTCTCAAATCGATTATGAAATTCACGGGCTATAGCGTAAATCGGTTCTCGATCTTTTCCAGGATCTACGCGACCCGTCAAAAGTCCTAAAATCATGGCTGAGCTCGTCAATGCTCCACATATACATCCAGCATGTCCTAAGCCCCCGCCAAAGCCAGAAGCCATTTTTAAACTATCAGAACTCAAAGGATGGTTTAACATTTCATTAAATGCTTGAAGAATCGACTCAGAACAATTTAAGCCCCCTTTGAATATGTTCCCTGCGCGGGAACGAGCTTCCAAGGCTAAGTCGCTCATGCGTTTTCCCCCTCTACTATCCGTTTACTCTATTGTTGTAATTGAAGAAGCTTCAATATCGGTTTGCTTAGACTTCTGCTTTAATAGCCGCTAATTTTTCTTCAATCCAACTCACGATCTCTGTTGTAGTTGCTCCCGGCGTAAACAACGCTTCCGCATGTCCAGCCTGTAAAAGCGAGACGATATCTTCCTCTGGAAGCGTCCCCCCACCCATAAGCAGAATGTCTTCTGCATTCTGTTCTTTGAGCAATTCCTTAATTCTCGGGAAAACCGTCATGTGCGCTCCAGATAAAATACTAATGCCTATTAAATCGACATCTTCTTGGATCGCAGCTTCCACGATCTGCTCCGGTGTTTGATGCAATCCAGAGTATATAACTTCCATACCGGCATCACGCAATGCCCGAGCGATTACTTTAGCACCTCGGTCATGTCCGTCCAAGCCCGGTTTACCCACCAAGACACGAATTCGACTTTTTTTCATCAATGTTCCCTCCCACATTGTCCTAAAATACGGCTTTTTCTTGATACTCACCAAAGACTTCTTTAAGGACGGCAATCATTTCTCCTTCAGTGGCATAGGCCCGCACAGCGTCAATGATTTTCGGTATTAAATTGCCAGATTCTTGGGCAGCTTCCTTCAAGTCAGCTAATGTGGTTTGAACCCTGATATTATCTCGGCCCTGCTTCATCGCCTGAAGCGCGCGTACTTGAGCTCTCTCAACTTCGGGGTCAATTTTCAATAAGTCAATTTCCACTTTTCCCTCATTGACAAACTCATTAACACCGACAATAATCCGGTCTTTGCTCTCGATCTCTTGTTGATAACGGTAAGCTGCATCCGCTATGTCCTGCTGGAAGAAATTCTCTCGGATGGCGCCCAGAACCCCACCTAATTCATCTATTTTACGGAAGTAATCCTCTGCGCCTTCTTCCATTTGATTGGTTAAGGTCTCCACAAAATATGAACCGGCCAACGGGTCGATCGTATTTACCACGCCCGTTTCATAAGCGAGGACTTGCTGCGTTCGGAGAGCAATCTGAACTGCTTTTTGCGATGGCAAAGCTAAGACCTCATCCATAGAATTTGTATGCAAGGACTGAGTTCCCCCGAGGACGGCAGCCATCGCCTGGTAGGCAGTTCTCACAATGTTATTTTCAGGCTGTGGACCTGTTAGGGAACACCCTGCGGTTTGGGTATGGAACCGCAATAATTGACTTTCTTCCTTTTTAGCCCCATACTTTTCTTTCATGTGGCGTGCCCAAATTCGACGAGCCGCACGATACTTTGCAATCTCTTCGAAGAAATCCGTATGAGAGTTAAAGAAGAACGATAAACGCGGGGCAAAGTCGTCCACATCAAGTCCAGCTTTGATTCCTGCCTCAACATAAGCAAATCCATCCGCAAGTGTAAATGCCAATTCTTGTAATGCCGTTGAACCCGCTTCACGGATGTGGTAGCCACTAATGCTAATGGTATTCCACTTCGGAACATTTTCTTTAGAGTAACCAAAGATATCTGTAATTAGGCGCATTGAGGGCTCTGGAGGGAAGATCCATGACTTTTGAGCAATGTATTCTTTGAGAATGTCATTTTGGATTGTTCCGGTTAATTTATTTGCGGGAACACCCTGCTTTTCTGCAGCTACAATATACATAGCCCAAATGATAGAAGCCGGCGCATTAATGGTCATCGATGTACTCACTTTGTCAAGTGGGATACCATTTAACAGGATCTCCATATCAGCCAGAGAATCAATGGCCACCCCGACTCGACCGACCTCTCCATAGGCGCGAGGGTGATCCGAATCATACCCCATGATGGTCGGCATATCAAAAGCAATACTCAAACCAGTTTGACCCTGACTGAGCAAGAACTTATACCTTTCATTGGACTCTTTCGCCGTGGCGAAGCCGGCAAACTGACGCATGGTCCAGAGGCGTCCACGGTACATATTTGGACGAACACCTCGAGTGTAGGGATATTCTCCCGGATTTCCTAGGTCCTTCTCATAATCAATATCGGTCATATGTCCCGGTGCATATAGCGGATCAATCGGAACACTTGAAACTGTAAAGAACGGACCTTTCCTCTCTTTCTGTGCGTCATAGTTCGCTTTCCAGCGTAAGAAATTATCACTCATCCCATTTATCCTCCTTAAAATGCTCTTCCCAAAGCATCTGTGCTACTTGGTAAGGATCTTCTTGATCAAAATTCTCTAATTTTTTTCTTGCTGCTTCCCAGAGAATTTCAAAAATTGCTTGGGTTTTATCCTCCCATTGGCGCCAGACTTCCAGGCGAAGACGCTCTTTTCGTCGCTCATCGCTTTGCCCGGATTCCAATAGATACGCTTGGTGAGCCTCGATATTTTCGAATAAAGTATCCAACCCAGTATTATTAATCACACTGGTTAGGACAACTGGTGGACGCCAAGTCTTTCCATTACAACTCAGGTTTAACATCATCTCGATGTCATTTTTCATACGTTCGGACCCTGGCAAATCTGATTTGTTGATTACAAAAATATCTGCGACTTCCATAATTCCTGCTTTGATGGCCTGAATTCCATCTCCCGTTCCCGGGTTAAGTACAACTACAACAGTATCAGCCATTTGCATTATTTCAAGTTCAGATTGCCCGACTCCGACCGTTTCCAAAAGAAGACGCCCATACCCTCCTCCCTCTAAAATTCGTAAGATATCTAATGTTGAACGAGTGCCCCCCCCCAAATGCCCCCGCGTCCCTAAACTGCGGATGAATACGTCCCGGTCAGTACCATGAGCCTGCATACGAATACGGTCACCTAAAATGGCTCCGCCCGAATATGGGCTACTGGGATCCACTGCAACAATCCCTACTCTTTCGTCTTTAGAGCGATAAAGTTTTGTCAAAGCTTCAACTAATGAGCTTTTTCCAGCACCTGGTGGCCCTGTTATACCTACAACCAACTTGCTTTCGGTTTTTTTTAGAATAGAACGCATGATATATGCTCGCTCAATATCATCTTCGACCCAGGAAATAAGTTTGGCGGTCGCCCTACGATCTCGTTCAAAAAGACGGGCTATCCATTGATCGAGTGCCTCTTTGTTCAAAATTCCATCCCCGCCTTTGCCTCAACCCCATGGTTATAAGCATGCCGTTTCTCCGTCATTTCCGTCACAGTATCTGCAATTTCCATAATCTCAGGTGCTGCATACCGCCCTGTCATAATTAAATTAAGACGAAGCGGTTTCTTTCGAACTAAATCCATGACCTGGGCAACCGATATCAGTTTAAAGGCTACTGCAACAAGGATTTCATCAAGTACAATAAGATCAAATTTATCCTCTTCAAACCATTTTTTGGCAAGCTCGAACCCATCCTGTGCCATTTGAATGTCAATTGGATCTGGATTTTCATACGAGACAAACGATTCCTGTCCCGATTGAACCAATGTAAAGTTAGGCAATACGGAGGCGATTTTTACTTCTCCGTAGTTCTTGCTCCCCTTCATGAACTGAAGAAATCCAACATTCTGGTCATGTCCAAGTGCTCTCATACTTAAGCCAAGAGCCGCGGTGGTCTTACCCTTTCCGTTCCCGGTATAAACAAGTACAAGTCCTGCCATACCTCCTTACCCCCTTTCCTAGTGTGTCTTATCCCTGACCCCCAGATCGATATCCTTTCACTCCTTCTTGATCAATAATAATTATTTGAATATTCACAATTGCAAAATTCATACCATAAATCTGATTAATGGATATAAATTTCTATTTTGTCAGCCAATTTAGTGATGCAAGTAAGCCTTCGGTCAATTTCTTAAGGCTAAAACGAGTGAAATTGTCTATAAGTTTTAAAGCTATACAACACTAATAAAGCGTCCCGAAAGCGGACACATTTGTTCTAAATGTGTCCGCTTTCGGGACGCTAGTATCTTGGCTATGGTCGCTAATCGATAAGATGGATTGAATGGGACGATGAAGACTTCAAGCTACATGGGCTTGCAAAGGAAAACAGACATGACCGACCTTCCGTAAGCGCTCACTTAAGCGCTTCGCTAAAAAATTGTTCTCGGAGTGTCCTATTTGAAACTAATTTTCGCTACTCTACACCCAAGGCCTTAAACACAGCAACTTCCGGACTTTGATAAAACGCCATCAAAAACTTCGCAAAGAGTTCCTGTGGAACAGTTGGAATATCCGCTGCCAAGGACATTGGGAGTAAAACTTTCTTTACACCAGCATCAAAGCACACTTGCAAAGTATTGGCTAACTCTTCAAATATAAGTTAGATAAAACCATTAATCTAAACACATCCCACAATCACTATGACTTTTCTTATAATCACTGATTTCCTTTCCCGTATCACCCTTCACAACTTGAGTATCGGGATCAACAATTCGTCTTTCTGACGTCTCTACAGGAGCAACACAAGCGGGTTTCAAAGGCGACATCAGACAAGATTTATACCCACCAGTGAGGTTTTTAACGGTATATCCATTTTGAGTTAAGATCCTAGACGCCACATACCCTCTCAATCCAATTTGGCAATATTCCAAGATCTCTTTATTCTTATCGAGTTCTCCCAATCTTGCTCTCAAACTATCCACTGGAATGTGGAGTGCTCCCTCAAGATGACCGTTATTATATTCCGTTTCTGTACGTACATCCACTAAGATCGTATTTTCTCGATTATAATCCATGAATTCCTCGATCGAGATGATATCCACTCTGCCTGCCAGGACGTTCTCCGCAACAAACCCTGCCATATTAACGGGATCTTTCGCTGATGAATAAGGTGGCGCATAGCAAAGCTCCAACTCTGTCAAATCTGCAACAGTTCCACTCAGTCTTATGACTGTTGCAATGACATCAATTCTCTTATCCACCCCGTCACTGCCTACGCCCTGTGCCCCTAAGATTTTACCTTCTTCATTAAAGATCAGTTTCAAGGTCATCATGAATCCTCCAGGATAATATGAGGCATGGGAGACTGGATGAACGGTAATTGTTTTATAAGGGATATTAAAGCGTTTTAGGGTTCGCTCATTATTGCCAGTACAGGCTGCCGTTAGACCGAACACTTTAATAATCGAAGTACCTTGGGTTCCATTATAAGAAGTCCTCAAACCTGATATGTTATCCGCAGCGATTCGACCTTGTTTATTAGCAGGTCCCGCAAGGGGAATAGTTGTAGCTTGCTTGGTGACATAATCAACGACTTCAATGGCATCCCCAACTGCATAGACATTTTCGGCACTCGTTGCCATATATTCATTAACTAAGATGTGCCCTTTGGCTCCAAGCTTAATTCCGCTATCCTTAAGAAAACCCGTATCCGGGGTAACCCCTATAGCTAAAATCACGAAATCTGCTGTCAATGTCTTACCCGTATTGAGGCTGACCTCGACACTGCTTTCCTGATCCTTAAATGACTTGACACCATCATTTAAGATGAGTTTCACGCCATGATCAGAAAGTTCCTTTTCTGCAGCTCCGACTATATCCGAATCGAAAGGTGCCAAGACGTGGGGTGCTGCTTCAACTAGTGTAACGTTAAGCCCTCGATGTTTTAGGTTCTCTGCAATTTCCACACCGACAAAGCCGCCACCAATGACAACTGCGCTTTTGGTTCCCTCTTTATCCACATAAGCTTTGATTTGATCCGTATCTGGTATATTTCTTAAGGTTAAGATTCTCTGGCTATTGATACCTTCGATCTGAGGTTTAATTGCCTTTGCTCCAGGGGATAAAACGAGGTAATCATAGGTCTCTTCATAAGTACCGTTGTTCTTACTTTTGACCGTTACTACTTTATTACGGGTATCGAGACCGATTACTTCGCTGTTGATTCTCACATCGATATTAAATCGAACCTTCATGCTTTCTGGAGTTTGGACTAAAAGATTCTCTCTTTCTTTGATGGTCCCTCCAATGTAGTAAGGTAAACCGCAATTAGCAAAAGAGATGTACTCGTCTCTTTCAAACATGATAATCTCGGCAGTTTCATCAAGTCTTCGAAGCCTTGCGGCAGCAGATGCCCCACCAGCGACACCACCAATAATCAAAACCTTGTTACTCATCCTGTCCCTCCTAATTTAGAAATTATAAAAATTCATTATGTTTAAATCTTTTTTAAATTCTTGAATTGATAAGCTTCCAAATATGCTCTAGGGAAGTCCCAAACAAGATCACTCAGGATTAAGCAAGCTTAACAACTTCTCTCGTTCCTCTTCTAAATCTTCACGTTCTGCTACCATCCTTGGTTGCACTGAATGATAGGGCCAACGGGCTTTTAAGTCGGCTAACTTTTTCTCCACATTACTTAGCTGTAGCATCAGCCCCTGTTGATCTACACACTGTTCATTTTGATCGATCCTTTGTTCTTTCTTATCCATTAGCTTTCCCCTCCTCTGACTCGGTAAATGTAATTGCGCCATGCATACAAGATTCCATGCAGGCTTCACATTCAATACAAACCATAGGATCTACGACTGCCAGATGCGAAAGCATAGTGATCGCTTGAACGGGGCATGCATTAACACAGCGCTTGCACCCCCGACATAGCTTTTCTAAGATGAATGCAGCCATTTATCTCTAACTCCCCTCATCAAGAGAAACACACGGTTTCTCGCTTAGCAACCTGCTCAGCCAAAGCGGCGAGGAGCTGGCTTTGATGCCCCTGAAGAACCTCTATCTCCACTTGTAGCCAAGACATTGACCGTTGTAAACCGTTGCTTAATTTGATTTCTCCCACATATTGGGCAAATTTGTTGGTCTTTCTGACTAATCGTACAAAACACAGAGAACTTATGCTCACACGATTGACACACCATATCGTAACTCGGCATTGAATTTACCTCCCTTATTTACCCATAATTCATTATTCATCACCATAATAATATAGTCTTAGGGGTAGAGCAACTCACCTTTCACCTAAGATCGAGATGACTCCCACAGGATTCTACGACTGCTCCCCATATACCCCGGTACGGTATTATATTTCTAATATATCCGCCTCTCACTCATTTGTCAACCCTTCTATAGCTCTATCTTTTATCATTACTTAATTATTTATGTTCAACTTTACTTGAACGAGTTCACTTCTCTAATTCGTCACTTTGCCTCGCCATCCAGCTTTTAATCTAGCCATTATAATATCGTTCCATTCCAATGTGATTTGAATGTGCTAGCCGATTTATATAAAAAGGTCCAAGAAGCAAACATTCTTGAACCTAAAAACACCCCATATAAACTAGATTTAGGGATTTTGTGCGGTACGGTCGTGACACTTATGGCACGAATCAGCCCCTTGTTCTTTAGGGTTCTGTTCGCACTTACTTCCAAGAACTAAGGGTATTTTGAACGTTTTTCCAGTCACCCGACTACTTTGAATCCAAGCGTCTCCCACATGGCGCAAGAAAGGTAAGTCTTCCCCCAGAGACGTCACAAGGATTTCATCCCCCATTTTCAATGTCGGAAATTTCGAATTCGTAACCTGCTTTTGCATTTGAAGAGCTAAGTCCTCCGGATTCTCAAGTTTCTTAGTTTGAGGGAGTTGATCCTTGGTACCATGACAATCGCGGCATTGAATATGAACAGCCTCATGTTGCGATGTATATAATTCGCCATCTCCCATAGTATCGAGTCTGGTATGACAATCAATGCAGTCTAAACTCACTTCGCAAAGGGCAAAGAGTTCTCCTGGCAAATAATAATCTGTCACGCGATCCGTCCAGGTTAAGTCTCCTGCTTGCCAATCTCGAGTAACTTTTTCGCTATCGGGCCGAACTGTAAACTTCATTTGAATTGGATCATGGGTCCCTCGGTTATGACACTGGTTACACTGGGTATAAGGAATTTGGGTCGTTAAACGATGCACCATTCCGCGACCGCTTTGATTTTCCTTAATGGTCGGATCATTACCGATATACGTATGAGTTGGATTGGTCAAGACATGGCAGGCTTCACAACCATTACCCTGGACCTTTCCGTTTGATAAGTGCTTTTCACTACTCTGAAATGATGTAACCTTTGAAATCTCTTGTTCATCAGTCGCTAGTAGGGGATTATTTTTAGACAAGCGTAGATCCCCCCCACTTTGATGACATTGACTTAGACAATTCTGTTGAAACATCTCTTCATTAGGTCGCCCTTGCAAAGGATTAGGGTATGCAAAGGCCCCTTCGCCCTTCCTAAGTCCGGGAATCTCGTTTGTTTTATCAAGACCAAATATCCGACGAACAATACTTAACTCTCCAGCTTTTGTAGACATGATTGAGGTTTTTACTGTGTCTACTTGATTATTTGCCAAATCATGATTTCCACTATGACATGCTACTCCATTAGGACCTATCCCCCCGCAACTTAAGGATGCTACATCTAAGGACCCAGGATGCCCACCTCCATACATTTGAGCGTGGGCCGTCGTTTTGTCCAGCGACAAAGGATTTCCGCCATGACAAACCGCACACCCCAAGGTATCACTGGGATGAGAATCCGATATTTCTTCAATCCCTAGGTGACAGGTTTGGCAGCGTTCTACCTTCCCATTCGGAAGTACAAGATTGATGATTTCAGGTTTCCGATTTTGATAACTGACAATTTCTGCTTGTACTCTCTTTTGCTCGTCAGCATCACTAATCGTTCCGAGTTCAAGTCGCAACTTAGAAGTATGCTCTGTAAAATACTCCATTTGATAACTACCCCATTCCGGAGCACTAGACTGTTTCAGGGTTAGAATAACCATTAATATTAAAAAAAGACTTGCCAATAAAAAAGCTTTTTTCATTTTATTGCCACCATAATTCTTTGACAATAAACCACAACAAAAGGGCACAAACGAAACAGAAGAGAGTAATGAAGATCCTCTGACCCCACTTCACACCCAAAACATCAACCAACCAGGGCAAACCTGAAAACCCTGCAATAATTAGAATGGGAATAAGCAGTGCCCCTACGCGCGGTGGGAGATATAATAACAAAATTTGAAACGGACCAAAAATCCAGGGAGCAACGGCATGTGAAACAGGAGAAGCCTGATTACTCGTTCCAACACTAGCCTGGAACTTTAAAGCTAAGGCCAGACAAAATGCCAAGAAAAAAATCGAAGCTATTCCCTCTTTTTCTACGAGGTGTTTAATCGGTAAACGTGCCATATGGACTCCCCCTTAAAGCGGGCGTACTCCCCCGTCACGACGAACACGCCAGAAATGATAAAGTTGTAATAAAAAAGCAACCATAGGCAGGGCAACGCAATGCCATACATACACTACAAGAGTACTTCCACTTAACGCAGAAGGTTCTCCAAACAAAATCTGAGCAAGCCAAGTTCCTATAACTGGGACTAATCCTAATATGTTAACTGCTACAGTAGCAGCTGCGCCACTTTCCTGAGATCCAATCAATAAGTATCCTGAGAAATCTAAATACAATACGAAAATGAGTAAGGCCACCCCAACCAGCCAATTCAATTGCTTTGGGGGTTTATAGGAGTGCGTCCAGACGACTCGTAACATATGAAGGTTAACTGTTACAACCATGATCTGACCCGCCCAATAATGCAAATTCCTGATGACTCCACCATAAGGAATCACCGAAGAGATAGTTAAAACACTGCTGAAAGCATTATCTCCTGGTTGATAATGAAACATCAGTAGGATACCCGTAACCCCGAGTACGATGAAGGCTAGAAACGACAACCCTCCAAGACAAACGGTATAAAATACCCTAAGAGCTCCCTCGGAGACAAATCTTGGTCTAATATGATTCACAAAGCTTTTGGTATCATTCATACACGAGTATCCAATCCTACAATTTTTGAAGTATTAATAATCAGCGAGCCGTCCGCTTGAGGTTGGACAGCCACTCTAGGCAAAGCCTTAGAGGCAGGTCCTGATATAGTCTTGCCTTCTTCATCATAGATGCTAGCATGACAAGGGCAAAGCCATTCTTCCCTATCTGCATGATAGTTTACCTCGCAGCCAAGATGAGTACAGGTAGCAACCAACGCCATTACCCCAGAGGAATCTCTTTTGACCCAGACACGAGCAGCGGCTGTGTTTTGCCAGCCGCTGTTTTCTGAAAGCGGTTTTTTATAAACCACTAGGGGGGATCTCTGTCGATCCTCTTTACTTGTGAGATACTTAAAGAGAGGTTCGATGGTCAAGGCAGCTGAGGCAATGACCCCGACCCATGCTAAACGCAACACTGCTCGTCTCGTCCATTCTGATTGCTTAGACATATGCAACCTTACCTGGTTAAGAAACCTGGAGAAACCTAACCTTTCCTTTCCTGAATTTTATGAGTTTCCAGGTTTTTAGTTAGTGAACCCGTTTAGCTAAAGCTGAACCATCGATACATGATATACGATTGTCTAAGTTACGTAATTCCCAGAACGATAGTCCCGATTAAGTAAGTCACCAGCGGCCCCTATCGTCGATGGCACTTGCTCCATAGAGTTATAACTTCCTGAGGATGATTTAGGCCGAAGGGACAGAGCCACCGACAAATACTTTAGTGCCGTAGGATGAACTTAATATTTAGAACCAGCTACTCGTTTGCCCAGCATAGGTTATGACATACCGCACGAAAAAACCTCCAAATAAGACCAGAAAACTGCTGCTGATTGTCACAGGCCAAACCCATTTCACTGGGATTTTGTCCTTAAGTTCCATTAACTCCAAGAATAAAGGAATGATCAACCCAAGTCCGACAATCAAAAGCCAGAAAACCCAAGCATAATTTCCAAACAACAAACTGCTAAAGGCCATTGTTTCACTGGCTGAGCTTAATCTGCCCATCACGATCATTATTAGTATAATCAAACACTCTAGGATAATCAATCCAGCATCTGCTTTAGTCAAGACGTGCAATTCTTTGTGCCGAGCCCGTTTCCAGGGGCCGAGATTCGAAATCATAATCACAGCAGCAACCCCTGTCGATAACGCAGAAATTAAGAACAGTATTGGTAGAAGAGGTGCATTCCAAATCGGGCGTACTGCAGCATTGAGAAGAAGACCTGTATAGGATGCTACAGCGATGGATAGAACCGGCATCAATTTTGCCAGGCGCTTTTTCCATAGTCCTAATTGCTGTGTCTGACCTATTCTTTGATAGGTTTCTGGTAGCCAAAAGTAAAGGTAAACAAAGCTCAACATTGTGAAAAACAGAATGATCCAACTCCCATAGGACATCGGAGAGCTCAATTCCAAAGTTAAGAATAACTGATAAAAATTTAACGGGCTTCCGAGATCGAGTACCAGCACACCTAATCCTAAGGAAATCGGGAAGGGTGACAGATAGGCACCCCAGCGGCTGACCAGTTCAAATTCTCGGCCACCATAGAGAAAGGCGAGATTCGAGGTAATCATGGCTCCAGCACTCAGTCCCGCAGTGAAAAGATAAATAACAATCATTAATCCCCAGGTTAATTCCACTTAGTCCACCTCCTTAACCCGTTATTTCCCCTCGGGTATATCAGGAACAGCTTCGTCAATATAGTAAATATTGGGGCCAGTCCCCACATCTTTGAGCAGAATTCTTGTCGGATAATGAGCTATCAGCTTAGAGACAACACTGCCCGGGTCATTGAGATCCCCTGCTTGCCGGGATTTTCCAAGGCAAGTTTGGACACATGCAGGTTTAAGCCCTTGCTCAAGGCGATGTAAGCATAATGTACACTTATCCGCCTTTCCAGTTTCAGAATTTGAAAAGCGTGCGTCGTACGGGCAAGCCGTAAGACAATATTTACAACCGATGCATTTCTTATCCTCGACAATGATAATCCCATCAGGTCTTTTTTGAGACGCCCCCGTCGGACAGACCGCGACACAGGGCGGGTTATCACAATGCATACAGTTCCCTGGTTGAAACATTTCCGAAACCTTCGGGAACTGTCCTTGAACGCCACTAGTCTTCACCCAATTGCGCGTATGCCCCAGTGGTACATCATTTTCTGAGCGACAGGCCACCATACAGGCATCACAATCTATACAGCGTGAAGTAATGATGACAAATCCCATTCGAATAGTCATTTTTTTCCCTCCTACGCCTTATCCCTAACCCCTATAGCCTAGATCATTAGATTTTATATATTCCTTACACCCTTTTACGCCTTACTCACCGTTACGAAGGTTTCACTTAAAGCCGAACCTCCTGAAATCGGGTCCGTAACGGTCTTGTGCAAAGCTGAATCACTCGCCCCTAAGCCATAGGCAGCTTTGAGACCTTTGCTCACGTGCCCAAATCCACCAACCATGAAAATACAATCTGGTCTTATCCCCTCTGTGACAAAAGCTTTAATACTGACCTTTCCGACCTCACTTTCCAAAACTACATCATCGTTCGTCTTGACTCCGATCTTCGCGGCAACAGAGGTATGCAACCACGCTCGATTTTCCGGAAAGACTTCTAATAGCCAACGATTATTTTGTGTGAACATTTGAGTATGCTGCGCAGTCTTCCCTGTTAAAAGGTAATAATGATCCTTTTCAGGCCGGGGTGGCTCATTCCAAGTTGGAACGGCCTTCTTGCCCATTTGGGCCATAATACCCGAGGAGATTTCAATTTTTCCACTGCTTGTTTGGAACTCAAAATCTTTGGAGTGATCTTCCTTGAAATCTTGAACTTCATAGTGTCCCACCCGTTGTAATACCTCTAACTCCACCGAAAAAGGCTTAAGCTGTTGAGCCAAGAGGTCCTTTTCATTCTTAAAGGGCAAAAACTCTCCAAGACCTAGCTTATCTGCTAATTCTTTGTAAATCATTAAGCTGCTTTTTGTATCATAGAGAGGTTCTACAACTGGCTGGCGAATAAAGATTTTGTTCTTAATCGGAATCAGGCCATCAAAACGTTCGAGATAATAGGACTCAGGCAAAATCACATCTGCATAATACGCTGTGTCACTGGCTTGAATATCAATCACCGCCACAAAATCCAGTTTCATCAAAGCATTAATGGTTTTTTGGCGTTCCGGGATCGAAAGAACTGGATTCTGCCTTGAAATAAGCCATCCTTTGGCCTCATAAGGCTTACCAGTTAAAATATTATCCCGCATCGTCTGAATAACCCCATAGGCTAAAGGCACCATGGGATACTGCCACGGGACTCCATCAAGACGTATCCCTTGAGCGGGTGGAAAGGCAGGGTGAGACAAAACTCCAAGTTTTACAGTACTTAATTCCTGATCTGGAATCAGCCCTCCAGGTTGTGCCCAATTCCCCATCAACGCATTCAGAACGGCAATGGCCCGCTCGGTCTGAAACGAATTTACAAAATTTGACGTTCTCCAGTTAGGATGCGCTATCGCTGCCGGTGCAGCAGCGGCGAAGTCTAGGGCAATCCGTCGGATCGTCGTTGCGGAGATTTCACACTTTTTCTCTGCCCATTCCGGTGTATAATCTATGACCTCTGTTACCAGTTCGTCAAAGCCTTTAGTATATTGATTCACGAACGATTCATCGTACAATTTTTCTTTAATAATCACATGAATCATAGCCAAGAAAAATGCTGAATCTGTTCCTGGACGAACAGACAACCACTCTGTAGCCTTAGAAGCAGTCTTGCTAAAGCGCGGATCTAAAACGACTACCTTGACACCCCTAGCCACCATTTCAATCATTTCTTGGGTTTCACTATTGGATATTCCCTCGGCCAGATTTCTGCCCGTAAAAATTATATATTTGCATTTCGAAAAATCCGTGCCCGGTTGGGGGGTCCCATAGGTGTACAAAAAGCCCGTCGTCATCGAATTGAAACATAAACTTCGTTGAGTCCCGTAATTCGGAGTGCCATAGGCCTTGAGTAGAATTTCGAAAAACGGCTGCGAAAGGTTATCCGTCGAATTAAACATCATAGCTTTAGCACTATATTTATCTTTAATCTTTTTCATTTGATCAGCCGTATAACTTAAAGCCTCATCCCATGTTGCCCTACGCCACAAACCACTCCCCCGTGCCCCTGCTCGAATGAGTGGGAACTTAATACGATCTGGGCTATACAACGTTTCGATGCCTGCGTTGCCACGCGGACATAATTTCCCTAAGTTGTTGGGGTGATTAGGGTTTCCTTCCAACATCTTAACGACTCCGTCTTCAACTCTGGCGATAACACCACACCGCCACACACATTGCTCGCAGATTGTGGTTACAAACTTTTTCCCTTTTACCGATGCTTGATCCGAGTTTCCTTGTCCCAAATTGGCTTCTGGTGTAAGCAAACCTATCCCAGCTGCTGAACCAAGAGCAGCAGTAGCCACTGAGCCTTTAATAAACTGACGACGACTGAACAATTGGTCCCATGTATAAACTTTAGACACATTGCCCCCTCCTTTCGCATGAAAGTGGACTATTATGTTGTTATCGAAGGACATACTGTTTTTAATAACTGTTAGAGTTCTTGAGAACCAGTCATTTTCGTCTTCTTAGAGTTCTCCGCAATTTTTGAAGCTACATAGAAAACAAGGGTACACAGGACAAAGAGCCCGACAAACAACCAATGGTTAACATGAAAGAGATCTTCCAGAGTATTTTGTCCATAATTTCCTATGGTTGAAATCTTTAAGAAAATCGATTGATAGGTTACCCCAAATAAGATCCCACCCGCTAGAAAACCTAAGAGTCCAGGTATTAAGTAATCTAAATTTCCCTGACCACAACCTGTGATCAATGTGCCTGGTCACGTACCGGCAAGAGCCATTCCCACCCCAAAAAGCAGCCCCCCGAGCAGATTTCCTACTATATAGGTAGAAGAAACCTGATCCATCTGGAGAAAGCCCAGATCTTTCAAAGTGTAGATACCTACAAGCCCTACCGAAATCCCTGTCATCATAAACTTCATAACCGTATTATCTTTAAACCGAAACTGATTGACAATTTTATGATAGTGGCCTAAACCAGCCTTCTGAAGAGTAAACGCAAAGAAGAAACCAATTACTATGGGGACGACATACGTCATCATTAATAATCCCCCCCGTACAATAATTTGGTCGTAATAATGCCAGAAATGAACAACCCGACAATAAAGATTAGTCCTGCAGGAGATAACTGCATCGTCCCTGAAATTGCTAAACCACTGGTGCAGCCTCCGGCAATACCCGCGGAAAACTCAATGATCACCCCGCCGATAAAAATCATTATCCATCGTTTTAACTTACTGGACCCAAAGGTTTGTGTCCATTGCTGATCTGGTAGCATTCGAAACTTAAAATCTTTGGACCAGAGACTCGAAGTTAACGCTCCCAAAATCATCCCCACAAATAAGAGAATCTGAAAACTCAGAACTGGCGGCATTTGGTATTTAAAGTACATCAAATTTGCCCAGCTACTATCAAAGGCCTTCAAGAGTATACTGTCAATGTTTTCGATTCCGCCCGAGGAACCAATGGTTTTACCTACCAAAACATACGAGCCTACGGCTGTTAATCCCAACAACACTCCAGCCACCCAAGGCGACCATACTTTTTCTTTCATTGACTTACTAAAGCCCATGGTTTTGCTCACTCCCTTCATTCCTCATTAGATCCCTCAATGAAGACATGGACTTAAGGTCATTTTCCTCTAACGCCCGAAGTTGGTTCAGTACTTCTTCCGGCAAGCCCGATACTGCGTGTAATACTTGAGGACCGCACGGACCCTTCAAAATTTTTTCTAGGGAAATAACCGTCTGGATATCCCCCTCCAATAACTTGGTAAATACTTCCTGAACTTCTGGGGGTAGTGTACTATAGGGAACCTTTTTCGTTCTCCCGATTAAAAAGGCCCAAGGCCATAGTCCTTTTTTCCATCTCCAGATCAGGACACCCAGCAATAAAAGCATTACTGCATTGATAATTCCGATCGCCCAGGCTAACCAAGGAATTTTGTCCGTTAAGTTAAAGTCAATTACATCAAAATTGGGATTCGGACTGGGAGGAATTTGGGTAGCTGCTGCTGATGGAGTCACCGTTCCAATCCCCGATGGAGCTGATTCAGTTCCAGTCTCTGGTGTGCTCGTCCCTGAAGTTGGATTACCCGTAGGAGCACTTGTTACAGCACCGCCATATTTTGCGACCCGAGTTGCAGTATCTGCTGGATGGCACGATGCGCAGGTTTGATCCGGTTGTGCTTGCGGTTTAGCGACTACCCCAGCATGAGCTTTTGTCTTATCGTTCTCTGTCGCGACTCCCAGATGACAAGCTTGACAAAAATCTGCGAAAGCATGCTGAGTATGCCAATCACCTTTCTGGGACACTGGATTCTCTCCCTTAACCTCATGACAGGTTTTACACGAGGTCGTTGAAGCGCCGCAGGCTGCCTCGGTAACTTTCGGAGTTGTAACCCAAAAGGATCCAACCAGTACTACACTAAATACGCCAAAGATCAAGGCTAATAAAGTCTGTTTTTTCTTTTTCACTTTTGCCCTTCACCTCACAAGTTATTATTTTCGCTAAAGCAAGCACTCTATTTTTCTTACCACCTCCAGAGTCACATCAATACAATTTGAATGTTTGCGCAGTGTTATGTAATGATAAGGAAGTTTCAACCTTGCTGAAAAATTCTCACGACGAACCAAAAAAGTCTGTTCTTATATCCCCCCTGGGTAAGGGGATATTTATATCTAGAATATACCCAATGATTTACCCGGTCAATACTATTTTTATAAATCATTAATGAAATAATTTATGAGTAGAAACCAAGAGTAAAAAAACGAAAATCAGAGCCTTACACTCGGTTAATTTCAAACGAATTAAAAGCTCTAAAGAGGTGTCCACTGGACACTTTCTTTACTGGAGGCTTTCGATACTGGAGGCTTTCGTTACTGGAAAGTATTATAATTTGTGTCAATACTCTCCTTTGGTGAACCAATTCACTGATTTAGTTTCATCAATGTAGCTATGGCTCTATTAAGTACAGTCTACTTTGATAAGATATTCATTTGTCACTTTGACAAAGGTATTGATAACGAATTTTGAGAGGGTTATAATTATGATACCCCCAGGGAAACGGGGGGCCCCTTCAGCATAAGCTTAAAATTATTATGGTCAAGTAAGGTATACTTAAAAAAAGAATGCAATAAAAGGCTTCTTATCAATAACTGATGAAGGGAGATAAGTTGATGGAAGATTTGTCGTTATTATGTTATGAAGATTTGACAAGACGCTTACAAACATTATCTGAGGAACTGGAAGAGTTAGAAGAGGAACGAAGTTTTGTCCTAAAGCAGACTGGACTTCACCTCCCCGGTCACACGGTACGACGATATGAATCCCAGATACAGACTTTAAAGGAATCCGTTACAGAATTAAAAACAGAAATGGAACGACGAAAACTGTGAAAAGAAGGCCCTTGCTTAATTTTTTATTTAAGCAAGGGCCTATAGAATAACTAAAAAGGATACTTAATTCAACTGAAGTCTTAACTCCAGAAGAATTTTAGCTGAACTAAATTCAAGAGCTTAGGGCAGTTACACCTCTGACCGACCTAGCTTCGCTGTAGCCACGGATGGCGAGAAGCAACCAATTAAGAAATAGGAGCCATAGTGCGCTAAGCCCTCAGAAAACCTGATACTTAGGCAAGATTTTTTTCATTATTCGTTTTAATTTGCTCAGCTAAAAGCTTTGCGATCTGATCAAAGTTTGGTGATTGATAATCTTCAATCTTGCCAGCATCTGATAGCGAAGCTAAAGCTGGATCAAGCGGTAATGCCCCCAGGAAAGCAATAGAAGAACGCTTTGCTTCTTCCTCCCCTTGAGGTTTACCAAAGACTTCTATCTTTTTACTGCAATCCGGGCATTGTACATAAGCCATGTTTTCAATCAACCCATAAATTGGCGGCTCATAGTTTCTTACCATTTTGATAGCTTTCCTAACCACCATATTCGCCAAAGCCTGTGGACTTGTTACCATCACTACCCCATTGATCGGTAAGGATTGGAATATCGTAATCGCAACATCCCCAGTTCCTGGAGGCATATCAATTAATAGATAGTCGAGTTCTCCCCAGATTACATCCTTCCAAAACTGATTGACGACTTGAGTGATCAGTGGACCACGTAAGATTACGGGATCATCTTCATTTTCAATCATAAGATTAAGCGACATTATTTTAATCCCACCACGACTCGTAGGTGCAATGATACCCCCTTGGCTAGCCCCAGCTCTTTCCTTTATTCCAAAAATTTTAGGAATACTTGGGCCGGTTATGTCAGAGTCTAAAATCCCTACTTTGAATCCTTGGCGCATGAGACTTACTGCTAGCATGCCTGTTACTGAAGATTTCCCAACCCCACCTTTACCACTCATGACAGCAATGACTTTCTTAACACTACTGGCTTTCTGAGCCTTGGTTAATTCAGGAGCACTAGAACAACTCTCTGTGTTGCATGAACCTGCTGCAGCACAGCTATTACATGATTCGCTCACCTTACTACCTCCAATTTTAAATCTAAATTATTTTCCCTTGCATGGATGAGTAACCAAAATTTATCTTACTCCCCAAAATCTTTATTTGTCAAGGTTTGTCCCCTACTTAGTGGTGACCGTGTCCATGATCATGATCGTGTGCGCAAACTGAACCAGTACTTATAATCTCACCTAAGGCATAGCGTTTAGCAACATCAACCACGTTTCCAGAAGCACCTGAAACGACTTCAAGCCCCACTGCCTTAAGACCGTTAATCATACCTCCACCGATACCACCGCAAACAAGAGCTTCGACGCCTTTACTCTTGAACATATTGGCAAGTCCTTCATGCTGATGCTGAAGACCTGTAGAACTAAGTAATTCTACATAACGAGCTTCAGTTCCCTCAATTTCAAATACAGTAAAACCAGCTGCCCGTCCAAAATGCGGGTCCAATTCTACACCATTTGTTGGAATTGCTATTTTCTTTGACATAATAAAACCTCCTAATCATTATTTACGACTCTCTTAGCCAGCCTAGTCTGAACTAGCGAAAGATGAACGTTTGAGTCTGTCTCTAGTCACCTTTCAATGTCTCTACTTAATTTCGCTGAACTAATTTACCTGTTTCCAGGCCTCAATTGCCTCTGCGAGTATCAAGGGTGCAAGTGTAGAACAGGTTGGAAATAACTTTAGGTATGACCTCCACAACAACCACCTTTGCTATGTCCATTCTGATGCAGACTATTACAAGTATGTTTACTCCCGTTTCCTAGTCTCATTTTTTTCATACTCCCACACTTTGGACACGCAATTTCATAGCCGTGTTTACCTCCTGTCGCACACGGTTCAGCTTCCCAGACATGTCCACATCCAACACACTCAAACACGCGATTTTTCATCAAATAGTGACCACCCCGAATGATTATAGGTCGTCCTTCTACTAATGCTGAAGCAATCTTTGACCTAGCAGCACCTAAAATTCGCTGAAACGTAGCTCTGGAAACCCCCATGGACGCTGCACACTCAACTTGATCCAAACCCACTTTGTCTTTAAGACGAATGGCCTCTAGTTCCTCTAGCTTAATAATTATTTCTTCCAAACAAGATTGTCCAAGAGGAATAAAAGTTTGGCAGACTATTGCATCGTCTATCAGGCCACAACAACGTCGCCTTGGCATTAAATCAGCTCCTTTTGGGCATATGCTCAAATAAAGTATATCAAATTTGCTAAATAATGCAATTAAAACTTAGGAAAATACAAAAAAATATAATGAGTTTTTAGTCTTTATTATTTCACATGTCTTTTTTCTTATCCATTCTAGACATCAAATTAAAAAAACCGCCACCCAATAGAACGGTGACGGTGAAAGCGCTGGTTTATTGGTTAAGTTTCATAAGTGTTTCAATCGCATTGTTCAGAACTTCTTGGCGATCCTCTCCTGAGTCAATCGCCTCTAGTAGACAGGAACTTGCATAGCGTTGTGCTATTATGACAGAAGTTTTATGCACTGCAGAGCGGATAGCTACAAGTTGTAACAAAATTTCTTCACAACTCTTCTCTTCTTCTATCATGCGCTCTACTCCAGCAATATGGCCACGTACAGTCTTTAGCCGTGTCAGGATTTTTTTAACTTCTTCGTTATCGACCTCTTTCAAAAGACACATTCCTTTCGCATGTTAAATCTAATATCTCATATTATCAATCTTTAAAATTAACCTGTCAGGTTCTTGGTCTACCTGCCTAAGCACAAAACTATGCACGATAAAGTTTAATGTATTTCTGATAACTATTCAAGACACGCTCGACATAATCCCGCGTTTCCTTAAAAGGAATATCCTCTTGGCGAATATTTTCAGGGTCAATTTGACCTGATTTGATCCATTCTTGCACATGTCCTCTTCCACCATTATAAGCTGCAATCACTAAGGTGCGATTATTTGTAAATAATTTTTGTAGACTTGCCAGGTACCACGTTCCATATTGAATGTTCTTTTCAGGATCAAGTAAATATTCATCACTATAAGCTTTATCTCCTATGCTTACAGCAATAGATTGTGCAGTACTGGGCATCAACTGCATTAACCCTATAGCACCCTTGTGGGATTCAGATTGAGGAAGAAACTTGCTTTCTTCACGAATTACAGCCAGTACAAATAATGGATCCACCCCATACTGGTCAGCATATTTTTCCACTATAGTCCTGTGTGGGTACGGATAGATTATCTTCTGTAAATCTGATATTTGCAATACACTATAACCGATGAGGATAAGTAAAACAATTATGATACTAATTTTCCGACCATTCATCCAACGCTTTAAATTCTTTTTAGCCATCCCATCTCCTTCTTAAACTAGAAAAGATACTTATTCTTAGTTTATTTTCATAGCATCGACGATTATGAATGATTAATCTTAAGTCTCTGTAATAATTTTTGCCACACATTTTCAAGCTGACTATCCGTTTGACTCTCGGTCCTAGAATTATCGATTATAACATCCGCTCGTTGACGCTTCTCATCTAACGACCCTTGAGAAGCTATACGGGCTTCTACCTCGCTAAGACTTAGCTTGTCCCGCGCAAGAACGCGAGAAATTTGGAGGTTCCGTGGTATCCACACAACCCAAACTTCATCCACATACTTCTCAAAACCTGCTTCAAAAAGCAAAGGCACATCCCATATACAAATCTTAACTCCAGAATCTCTAAGTGTATCTCTCTCTTCATTCATACATTCAACCACACGGGGGTGCACGATACGCTCTAAGCGCTTTCGTGCATCCTCCTCCCTGAAAACCAGTTTCCCTAAACTAGAACGATCGACTTGACGATTCTCATCTAAAATATCTGTACCGAATTCTTCGATCAATTTTGAAATGGTTGTCGGATCCGATTGCAACAAACGGTGAACCGTTTTGTCAGCATCTAACACTGGAACCCCCTGTTTTATAAACCATCGGGCTACTGTAGATTTACCGCTACCTATCCCACCCGTCAGTCCAATGTTGAACATACTTCTCACCTCAGATCAATTTTCCCAATCCGATTAAGATTAAAACAGCACCTGGCAAATATTCCGCTTTATTTGTCCAGTTTACTGGAATTTTACCAGCCATTTCTTGGCCTAGACGCAACATCATGATTTGGGTCAAAGCCACAATTCCGATAACCGATAACGTCATTCCCGCCATTGCAGCTCCTATTCCACTAGCAAAAGCATCTATCGCCAGAGCACACCCTAACAATAAACTTTCTCGTAGGCTAATTACTCCTGAACCATCAACATCAGCAATATCTGGTGTCTTAAGTACCTGAATTACTAAGCCAAAAAACTGCAGTTGAAACCGGAATACTGGCTCCAAAACAGGCTTGGGATAGACCGCCGCCATCGCGGGTACCGCTTCGGGAAAGACCTCCTCTTTTCGATTCCAGATCGCTTTCCCCATTTGAAAGAGTCCTAAGGCAAGCAAAATTACAGCTCCTAATAAACGTGCCGGAATTAACCCAAGCCATAATGTTACCCAACCACCAAAGAGCATCGATATTCCCATTGCCAAGACTGTACACATTGCAATAGCAATAAGCGAATTTATGGGTATTCGAATACGACGTAATCCATACGCCAATCCGACTCCAAATCCATCCAAACTTAAAGCCACTGCCATAAGCATAGCTACTCCCATAATATGTATCCCTCCATCTTGCGACTTCAGGATAATATATGGATTCAAACGCTATTTGGTGAAATCAATCATTTCCAGCAATCCATTCTTCTAAGGCATGATCTCTACTTTGCTTAACTTTCTCGCACTCTTCATGAAGCTTCATAGCCAATTCGTAATTTGTACCAGCCATGGTAAGCTCCTCCTCTAACGCTTGGAGGGTTTCTTCTAACTCTTCTATTTCTAGCTCGAGTTGCTTCATCCGCTTTTTTTCCCTTGCCAGATTGCGGCTTTCTTGCTGATCTTGGCTACTTAGCTTTGAACTCCGTTCGATGGGAGCAACATTCATTTCCTCTTGTTGTTTATACTCCTTGAACCCAGTATAATCTCCCTCATAAAGCAACAGCCCTTGGGCTGTGAGTTCCGTAATTTTATTAACGACTTTATCTAAAAAATAGCGATCATGGGAAACCACGAGTACGGTTCCTTCATACTCTTGAAGAGCTTCTTCTAATACTCCTCGAGTTTCAACATCAAGGTGATTTGTCGGTTCATCAAGTAAGAGCAAGTTTCCTTGCTCCAAGAAAAGCTTGCATAAGGCTAAACGACTCTTTTCTCCCCCACTCAGTACAGAAATCAGTTTAAATACATCATCTTTTCTAAAACCATATCGAGCAAGTAAATTTCGAATCTCCGGGTCCTTTAATTTAGAGACATTCCGGATTTCATCCATTACCGTCCCCGAAGTACCTAGATTCTCATGTTCCTGAGAGTAATATGCAATTTTTACATTAGCTCCCAAGCGAATGGTGCCCTTAAAAGGAATCTGTTGAAGAATAGCCTTGAGAATCGTCGTTTTGCCAATCCCATTTTTACCCAACAGAGCTACTCTGTCTCCCCGTCTTAAATCCAATTGCACATTTGTAAAAAGAGTGCGGGTAGCAATCGAAATCGTAAGATCTTCAATTAAAAGAACTCGATTTCCGCTTCGACCTCCACTTCCCAACGAAATAGAAAGTCCGTGATCTACTTTGGTAACTTGAATCGGCTTAAGCTTCTGGAGCTGGCTTTCGCGTCCACGCGCCTGCTTTGAATTGACTCCCGCCTTATTTCTGCGGACATATTCCTCAAGTTTAGAAATTTTACTGGCTAAACGTTCGGCTTCCCGACCTATTGTTTTGGTTTCTATAATTTTCAGTAATTCGTATTCAGAATAATTTCCGGTATACCCTTTTAACCCACCGTTTTCCAGACAAAAAACTCGCGAAACGGTACGATCTAAAAAGTATCTGTCGTGTGAAACTATCAGCAAGGCCCCAGGATAATCTCTCAGATACCCCTCTAGCCATTCCATCGCAGCAATATCCAAATGATTCGTAGGCTCATCTAAGATCAAGAGTTCAGGAGCTCGAAGCAAAAGCTTACATAACGCTAACCGAGTTTTCTGTCCTCCGCTTAACATAGCAACTTGAGAATTGATCTCTGCTTCAAGGCCTAGGCCAGCCAAGATTCTCCGGACTAAGGCTTCTAAGGCGTAGCCCCCCTGACGTTCAAAAGATTCGGTTAAGGATGCATATTGCTCCATGACTTTCTCACTCGAGGTAGAGGCCATCCTATCTTCTAACTCACGAAGTTGTTCCTGCATAAGTAATAAATCCGCTCGCTCCTGAATCACACACTCAAAGACGTTTCCTTCATCCTCCACAATAGGAGTTTGGGGTAGGTACCCATAGGAACCCAGAATTTGGACCTCTCCACTTTCTAAGCGCACATCTCCTAGACAGGCCCGTATAAGGGTTGTTTTACCCGCTCCATTCGGACCAACTAAGGCCGCCTTTTCTCCATTTTCTAAAGCAAAACTGATCCGCCGAAAAAGCGGTTCACCTGATATATCGACGCCGCAATCCCGGCAAAATAAAACACTCATTTCTCTCGCACCCGCTCCAATGCTATTCATGACAACAATGTTTCTTTTGAATTTACTATATCATACACATTGTTTTCTAACAAACTCTAATACTACTTGGTATGAAGAAAGTTAGCTGGCATCTAGTAGTATTGCTGAAAAATAATGGTAGCCCACCCAGGGCTACCATTTATTTAATTATGATTAACCTATTGTTATCTCCTGCTACAATGCTTAGTATAATAGTATAAAACCATACAGCATGGTTTTGCTCGTCAGCAGCAGCTCTTTTTGAACTTTAAGATGAACCTCTCAATAAGAACGCCAATTCCTATACCGATAGCATAAGAAACCAAATCGCTCCACAAAAATCCATAACCTAAAACTTGCCCGCCAATCCTAATATTCCTTAATGAATCAATCCATTGGGAATGGTATAATTGACTAATTTCTATAGAGATAGAAAAGAAGAGCGCAGTCGCTGTAACTAACAACTACTTCTTATGTAAACATATTAGCTTTGTACTATTCCAGCTCAAATTTTTGTAAAATTCCAAAGCTAATGTATTGTTCTGATCCGCCAGTAACTGTAACCGCTTTACTCCTTTTGCAACCGCCCAACTTTCAATGGCTTGAAGTAATCCTCGACCGATACCCTCTCCCCTATGCTCCTTACCAACCACCAAATCCTCAATAAGTGCAACAAGTCCTCCCTCTGCAGTAGAGACTAAAATCTGAGTAGTGCACATTCCTACAACCTGTTGATTTTTTTCTGCAACCATAATGCAACGGTTCGTGGCATCATCTAGCATCATTCTAAGACCACTTCGTTGTTTGAATTCATCAATAGCAAAATCACTCTCTATAGAAAACAGGATCTCGAGCAGCCCAATGAGACTGGATATGTCAGAGTTGTTTGCTCTTCTGATAATGTAATTTGAGGCCATCTTAAATCTCTCCTTATACTATTATGAATTGAGTTCTTCAGAAGTGTATTACGCGGTTAACGCCTTTTTTAACTACTATTTCTGATATTTCGTTCTATCAACAAATGCAATACCTTACGTACAGGAATAACCGTTAATTAGCCAACCTTTAAAACTTTGTTACCCACCCGCCTAATTTTTTAAGTACACCAGTGCGTAGGGCGAGTAAGTGACGATGGTAACTTTGTACTAGAATCCCCCTTTGCTGCATTGAGTTGGGCTTGGGTGAGAAAGATACTCTTTGAAAGATCGGCTCCTCTCAGGTCAGTATCTCTGAAATCAGCCCCAATGAAATCCGCTCCATTCAGGTCGGTTCCTCTCAGGTCAGCAGCAATAAGATAGGCTCCTCTCAGGTTGGCTCCTATAAGGTTAATTTTTTTGAGGTCAGCTCCAATAAGATTGGCTCCTCGACGGAAGGATTTCTGACGCCCAGAATGACTCTTCTGCCCAAAACGAGCTTGGGCACGCACAAGTTCACTGGTCTTTAGGAGTAGAGTATTAACATTTGCTCGGTGTACTGCCATGTCCAGTTCTATGAGAGAGTCAGGGCTAAGGTGAGTAAGGCGTTCCGTTTCGGCAAGCATGGAGCTGAGGTCACCATGAATAGGGTAGGCTGATTGTAACGTCGAAGCTTCCGTTAGATACCAGAGTAATTCATGCATTTGTCGCATGATTAGAAACACCTCAAACATCTGCTTTGCTGATTCCGGGACTTTCCGCCAGTCCTGTCCTCCGAAGCTGATCTGGGCAACCTTTTGCCCTGCACCAAAACAGTCAAAAGAAATACAACCTTTAAGCCCCTGTTCCTTGAGGCTTTTGTGAACATAACAGCGAAAGTCTGGTTGCAGATTGAGGCAAGGATCACCTGCATCTTTGTCGATTGGAAAGCCTTCTGAAGCCGAAAAGTACAGTGCGACACAGCACAAACCAAAACAGGTTTCACAGTCGGCACGCAGGGTGCGGCGACTCTCATCAGGAAAAGGTACAAAACATTGTGTATCCCCTGTCACTATCTTGTTGCCCTTATTTTCATATAGATATTTCAATTTCATATCCATACACCTCGTATTTCGGAAGAATATTTTTGATTATCTTGAGATCTATGTAGCTTAAAATTCACTTAAAGGATGGCTGATCTTATCTACTAATGAGATACTGAAACAAACATTATATCGTAATCTGTATATAACTAATATTAAACCTATAAAATAGATCGTTGTAAAGATAGTTTTGTTATTCTTAGCTACCCACCTCGAAGAAAGATATCAGGCTATAACAATTTCAATTCTTTCCTTGTTCTTTCCGGGAGTTATGTGAAGTGCAACATCTTATTATCGAGCTAAATAGTTTTTTCTAACTTTAATTTTTAATAAACTTATCAACTAAGTGCTGCGCTGTTTTTTGCAATTGTTCGTCATAATTTTTACTAAAAGGATCACTAAATCCATGTTTTCCATTTAAAATATGGATACTAACAAAATGCTTTTCTCTAAGGGCATTAGTCAATTCTGAAACATTAAAAGATTCTTCATCCATTGCCCAAATTAATAATACCGGGCATTTGGGATTTATAAACTGATAATCTCGTATTCTAGAACCATAATAGCAAATTACCCCATCAACTGTACTTTCCAAACTGCTACATATCCATGCTGCTGTCGCTCCAACACTAAATCCTAATAAAAATATCTGTTTATAATCTCTACGGGCTTCATTAAGAATTTTTGTAAATTCCTCTGTCACTGAACTAAAACCAATATGATCGATAAAATATTGGTAAGCTTCTCCTTCCCTACAATAATCGTAAGTGTTCAGCGAACCCTCCATCAACAAATAAACTAAAATAAAAAGGCCGGAATCAATCCGACCGATTTAAAATATCAACAAAGTTTTTGTTGAGGGGATAAATATAAATCGCTTTAACAGGAAC